>Ga0209517_10001182_pt1 | contig 40703 bp, 48 predicted proteins | sample PeaSoiMetSII2010_FD_187695 | JGI IMG/M metagenome (GOLD analysis project Ga0209517, IMG submission 187695) | Peat soil microbial communities from Weissenstadt, Germany - SII-2010 (SPAdes) (version 2) | ecosystem: Environmental > Terrestrial > Soil > Wetlands > Peat | place: Germany...
GGGCAGGTCTGCAGGCAGGTCACAGGGTAGGTCTGTGGGGGTTAAAGTACACACCGTTCTATGCAATCTCCATGCAACAGCGTTTGCAGGCTATTGATTCTAAAGGATTGAAAACATGGTTACGGTGATTGAGACCGTATGGCAGCCTGGAATCTAATGCTTTTATACTATGTTGCAAAATGCAACAGTATGCAGCGGGAGAGGGCTGTAGGCGTGGCCACACGGGCATTATGGCATTACGACCGGCTGGCATTACGGCATCAGGGCAGGCTTGGCTCTGCTCTATCTGCTGTGTTTGCTACGCTTAGGCTTGGGTGCCGTTTACCAAGTAAAATGGCTGGCTTTCTGCCTCCCTGTGCTCTCCGTATAGCCTGTGTTCCATGGGCGGATTAGGTGCATTTCAGGGCAGTTTGAGTGCATTTTGGGCGGGTTTTACTCAGTAAACTGTGTTCGTAGCGTTTAGGTACTGTTTTCGCCTTTAGTTCGCCTTCGGCATTTCTATGCCGTTTGCTTTCAAGAGGTTCTGGTGCTTTCGCTTTTCATTCCCTATGTACCCATAATGGTTATGATGTAATAACTGCTATCCATTCTTTCAGGTGATCCATAAGGGCATAATTTCATCGTGTCCTGCTCTTCTTTTACCAGATACAAAGGCAGGCTCGGGTGCGCGGTCACGAACATCCTTCGGCGTGCTATCCTGCGCTCCTACGCAAGTCGATTCACTTGCCAAGGGGCCTCGGTGACGGTTTTGCGTGTCGGCATCACTTCGTCACGGATGCCTGTAGGCACTGCCCTTGCGTTGTCCCGCTACTTTTTATCACCACTATGTGCAGAATCCTCGTTTATTCGTTTCATCAGTTCATCAATCAGCCCCTTGGTGGCACTGTGGAAGCCTGTATACAGGTTGCCCCGCCGTTTTAAATCGCTCCAAAGACTGTCGCCCGTCTTCGGGTCGATTACCGTCAAGTACACGTAATCGACTGAGACAGGTCGCGTATAGGTTGGGTTGTTTGTCGTGTTGATGTTTCCGCTGCTATCAATGGTGCCAGTGGTTCCACCACCAGTAGTGACGTAGCCGCCACTGTACTCACGAACAGAAAGCAATAGAATCAAATCAGCCTGATTACGATCCTGAACGACCTGAAATCGGCCCCATTGTTTAATTTGCTCATAACACCTGTCGCCCACCTTAGCAACGCCACTTTGATTGTCGATGTATACGGTCTTCGCAGCACTGATCTGTGGCGGCAGAGGTAAGTGTTTGTCCTTTGTGACACCCTCAGTTGTGAATACCACGACAGCAAAAAACAGCAAAAGGAGCTGAGTGCGATAGTTTCTCATGTTTGACTCCAAGGGTCGAGGGTGTAATAGGATTGCACGTCCGCATCCACTTGACTCCTGAGTGCGCGTTTAACGGAGGGGGTCGTAGAGCAGTCCGCAAGATTGTGCTTCCCTAACTTAGTCACAACCCTTCGTTTCACGGGGTCATAGATCGAGACTTTCTCATCGTCAAAATCACGATCCGTAACCATGAACTCGAACCCGTCGATGTCAGGTTGCTTCAGTTCTACCGCCAACCCCGCTAGTGTTTCTCTGACAAACTGCTTCCCTTCCTCAATCTGCTGTGTATAAGTCTCGTCTGCCACAATTCCTCCTGACATCCCCCTGACAGCATTGTACTGCCGTGCGGCGATCTTCTGTGCAGTAGACTCCTATCCCGCTATCTGCGACCGCTGACAAAGTGAAGGCCAAACGGAGCAAGCAACGATTGCGTTCAGTCCTGCTGTAGTTGTTGTAAGCAGGCGATTACACTCAGAACCCCATCCATCAGCGTCCATGGGTCGTCAGATTATCCGCTCTGCTGTACCAAGATCAAAGTTGCTTGCCAGCCTGCCCGCTCTTGCTGTGGTGGGACGCTGGCGTGTCAAGGTAGCGCTCTGTTGCATCCCTGTTAGGGGCGGGTTTTCTGTGCTTTTACCCATCGTTTTGAGTGCTTTTGGGGCGGGCTTTACCAAGTACAAAGGGCGGGGACATGCCCGAAATGCTGAGGTAATGCGCTCATCCCCCAACCTTTTTGATTTCATTGAGACACATGAGCACGGCAGAATCGTTCTGTTTAAACCCGCTGTTGCTGCCAATGAGATTTGCCAATGGCGCTATGTTGGTGTTCTTTTTGTAATCCAGATTGAGTGCGATAAAAACCATTACGTGTCGGGCGAAATCGGGAACCTGAGTCTTCCAATTGCCGCCCTCACCCAACAGTTCGAACGCCCGCTCGTACTTTTTCAAGTCATATTGCATATTGCGCTCCCTGATTCATAGAACGAAAAAGACCGGACAGCCCCTTCGCTAGTCGCGTCACGAATGCGGGTTTCTTTGTCTTGGTCTTCCATGAGTAATCCGCGCGGTTCTGTTGCATTCCTGTTGCATAAAACTGGTCCGACACTCCCAGATGCGCCCGAATGCCGTCCCCGCTGCACGCCTATGTCTTTGAGAACATTGCACGCCTGTGTTAGGAGCAGGCTTTGAAGACCGGGACGATCACCGGACCGCATGCGCTTCCGTAATTCGGTTGCGGCGAAACACGAACTACTTCGGCTGCGCCACCACTCGCAGATAAGGCTTCAGAGTCTTCCAGCCGGCTGGATATTTTTGCTTGGCCTGTTCTTCTGAAACCGATGTGGGAATGATCACGTCCTGCCCCGGCTTCCAGTTCACGGGCGTCGCCACATTGTGTTTCGCGGAGAGCTGGATCGAATCCAGCGCGCGCAGCACTTCATCGAAATTGCGTCCGCTGCTCATGGGGTAGATGAGCATGAGCTTGATCTTCTTGTCCGGACCAATCACGAACACTGTGCGCACCGTGGCATTGTCGGCCGCCGTACGGCCCGCGCTGGTGGTTCCAGCCTCGGCGGGCAGCATGTCATAGAGCTTCGCCACCTTGAGTTCCGGGTCGCCGATTATCGGATAGGTCACCTTGTGACCCTGTGTTTCTTCAATGTCGGCGGCCCATTTGCCGTGGCTGGTTACCGGATCCACGCTCAGCCCGATAATTTTCGTGTTGCGCTTGGCGAACTCCGGTTCGAGACCCGCCATGTAGCCCAGTTCGGTCGTGCACACGGGAGTGAAATCCTTGGGGTGCGAAAACAGGATCGCCCAGCCGTTGCCGATCCATTCGTGAAAGTTGATCGTGCCTTGCGTGGTTTCGGCAGTGAAGTTGGGAGCTTCAGAATTGATGCGTAGAGACATGTTGGTTCCTCGCGTAGTTTCTTTGAAATCGACGGATGGCCAGCGCGTTTAAACCCTACTACATTAGTAGAGAATAGAATATCCAGCGGCCACCAGCTCGTCAACCGGGGACCAGGCCGGTTCCGGCAAGGATTATGGTATCGCATCGGGCCGCGATTATGCCTTGGCCTGCCAAATACGGCCCGATAAAATGTCAGGCATGGCTGCTTCGGTACGGAATCTCTCCATGGTGCAGGTCGATGTGTTTACCGACCGCGCCCTCACCGGCAACTCTCTGGCGGTTTTCCTCGACGGCCGCGGCCTCAGCACCGAGCAGATGCAGGCGCTGGCGCGCGAGATGAATCTCTCCGAGACTACTTTCATTCTGCCCGGAGACGCCGCCGCAGAGAAGACGCGTGGAGTCCGCGTGCGCATCTTCACCGTGCAGGAAGAACTGCCCTTCGCCGGACATCCTACGCTCGGCACCGCTTTCGTTCTGCGCGGCCAGACCGGCGCGCCTGAAGTCCGGCTCGATCTGAACGTGGGCACCATACCCGTGCGCTTCACCCAAGAACCAGCGCAGCCCGCCTTCGGAGAGATGACGCAGAAGAGACCCGAGTTCGGCGCGATCCACGACGCGGAGGCCGTCGCGCGTCTCACGGGCCTGAGCGCGGGTGACTTTGATGACTCCGCGCCCATCCAAACCGTTTCTACCGGCGTTCCTTTCACCATCGCCGCGCTGCGTTCGCTGAAGAAGCTGCAGAACCTGCGCCTCGATCTCGACGGCACTGCCGAATACCTTGCGCGCAGCGGCGGAAAGTTCTTTTACTTTGTTTGCCGCGAAACCGTCGATCCCCGAGCCCGCCTCCACGCGCGCATGATCTTTCACGGAGGAGACGATCCGGCCACCGGGTCCGCCGCCGGATGCTGCGCCGCTTGGATGGTTGCGCACGGCGTTGCTGCCAGCGATGAGCAGATTTTGATCGAGCAAGGCCTCGAAGTGCATCGTCCCAGTTGCATTTTTGTTCGCGCCACGAAACAAGATAACCAGGTGGTCACTGTGCGTGTCGGTGGAAATTGCGTGCCAGTTCTACGCGGCGAAGTCACGCTCGCGATCTAGCGGATCGAAACACTGCGACAGTCGCGGCTTTCAGCCCGATGGCACGATCTTCCCTTGCACCCGAGTGCCATTGGCGAGCGCGCCACTTTGCCGGCGCTCCGATTCTGTTTAGCATTCACCTCGCTTCCGGTTCTCAAGAAAAGAAATTAGGTACAGAATTCAGAAAAAATTTGTGACGACAGTCTCCCGGTCAGGTCAATGAAGCCCAAGAAAACGATTCTTTGTGTCGACGATAACGAACAGTCGCTCTCCATCCGCAAAATCCTGCTGGAAACGCGGGGCTACCGCGTGCTCGCGTGCAACAGCGGCGAAATGGCCCTCGAAGCTTTCCGCCGCGGCGGCGTTGACCTGGTGCTCACCGACCTGATCATGCCCGGTGTGGATGGTTCGCGGCTGATCGAAGAAATCAAAAGTCTTTCCCCGCAGACTCCGGCCATGCTGATCTCCGGTCGCACCAAAATCTACGAGCGCGAAACACTCGCCGATGTTTTTCTGCCCAAGGGAATGTACGAACCCGCGGATCTGCTGGAACGCATTCGCCTGTTGCTGGTGCGCAAGCGCGGCCCCAAGCGGCACGTTGAACTCCGCGCCCGTGCGGTGGACGTGGAGAACGCGACCGTGGCATGAGGTGACGCCCGCTGGCGAATCTTGCTGCCCTCCGTGTGATATCGTTTTCACTGGATGTCGGCCTTCATCGAAGCCAGGGAACTGCGCAAAACCTACCGGGTTGGCAAAGTTGATGTGCCCGCCTTGCGCGGCGTCTCCTTCAGCGTGCAAAAGGGAGAGTTCGTCACCGTCGTGGGCCCTTCGGGCAGCGGCAAGTCAACGCTCTTTTATCTGCTCGGCGGGCTGACTCGCGCCGACTCAGGCAGCGTCACCATCGACGGTGTGGATTTCGCTACACTTTCGGATGGCGAACGCACCCGGTTGCGCAAAAGCAAGATCGGCTTCGTCTTCCAGAAATTCAATCTTCTGCCTACGCTCAGCGCGCGCTCGAATATCGAGATCGCCGCCGACATCGCCGGCAAGGCCATGCCCGACCCCGCGTTCTTCAAGAAGATCACCGAGATGCTCGGCATTGCCCAACGTCTGGCGCATCGGCCCAACGAGCTTTCCGGCGGCGAGCAGCAGAGAGTCGCGCTCGCCCGGGCTCTGATCAACCGCCCCGCCATCGTGCTCGCCGACGAGCCCACCGGCAACCTCGATTCGAAAAGCTCGAGCGTCGTCCTCAACATGCTGCGCCAGTCGAACAAGGATTTAGGCCAGACCGTGCTCATGATTACGCACAATCCCGAGGCCGCCGAGTATGGCGACCGCATCGTCCACATGCGCGACGGCCAGATCGTAGCCCCGGATGAAGATCCGCAGTGGTCGCCGCATCATACGGCCGAACACTTGCAGTCCTGAACAGGTTCCGAATGGCACATCGCGACGAATTCACAAAACCGATTCTTCCCGGCAAGGGAGCGACTGACTACGAGCGCTATCTGCGCACCGACGAGCTGCTCGCCCTGCAAAAGTCGCCCGAAGAACTCCTGCACAAAGACGAAATGACCTTCCTGGTCGTGCACCAGAGCTCGGAATTGCTCATGAAGGGAGCGGCTTTCGAACTGGGACGCGCCCTCGAAGCGCTCGAGCACGCCGACTATGGCAACACCACACGGCTCATCCGCCGCGCCATCCAGCTGATCGAACCGCCCATCGGCCTGCTGCACATCTTGGAGACGATTACTCCCTACGATTACCACCTCATTCGCGCCGGCCTCGGCCACGGTAGCGGCCTCGACTCTCCCGGATTCCTTTCGCTGCTCCACATCGGTCCGCGCCTCGGCCACGCCTTTCACGATCAGCTCAGCCGCGCCGGCCTCACCGTCGGCGACCTCTACCGCCGTCGCGAAGAATTCTTCGGCCTGCACGATGTCGCCGAGCGCCTGCTCGACTTCGACGAACGCATGCAGCTCTTCCGTTTCCACCATCTCAAACTCGCCGAACGCATCATCGGAGGCCGCGTCGTCGGCACCATGGGAACGCCCGTGGAAGTTCTGCAGCACCGAATGGAAAGCTGGCTCTACAAAGATCTCTGGGACGTGCGCAACCAGATCACCGCGGCCGCCAACCAGACAGCAGCGGGAAAGCAGTATTAAGCTGTTTTGCTCAGAACAGCATCCGCGCCGTGAGCACAAGTCCATGATTGTAGGTAGGGAACTGAGTAGTTGCGATCTGCATTCCTCCGCCGAAGACTAAAGCGAGGCGATTGCGCGGATCGCGCTCCAACTTAAACTTGCTGACCATCAATCCCGCCGTGACGAAGTTTTGTGTGCGGCCATCGTTGGGCCCGCCATGGTAGAAAGTCGCATTGCCCTCGATCTCCGGCCAAGATCACCTTGCCCAGTTGAAACGGATCCAAAGACTGGCGAAGTCTTTTTAGTTCTGCCACCTGCTCCTTCTTGGCCTGCGCACTAGCCAGTTCACACCGCTGCTTTCGCCGGTCATAGCAGCCACTACGGTAGTTTCGGCGTTGCGGTCGCCGAAGCCTGAACCGGTTGGGCTGAGGCTGTTTTGGATAAGCTACCAGCTTGCGCTTGCTTGCTAGGCGGAATCTCAGTTCCAGCTGGATAGATGAAGATCTGGACCTTACCCCAGCCGGTATCCGAACTCGCATCCGTCTCCTTGCCCATTCCGAGAGTCTTAAGCAGACTGTCATCAAATCCGAAGTTCTCGACTAAATACTCGCGCACAACCATGGCCCGGGCTTCGGTTAGCACCAAGTCCTTCTGGGTGTCGCCTTCCATGCCAACGGATGCCACGATCACCGCGAACCCGAACTGGTTGTTAGCCAGGAAGTCGCCGCCAGCGTTTAGAGATTTCTGGTTTTTCAGCTTGGCTGAACCTTGCTTATCGAAAAGCTGCTTCGCTGAGTATGTGAACTCCTTTATCGTCGTGCCTTGCGGCAGGCGTTCGATCTCATTTTGTGCCAGCTCGGCGGAATCTTCGTAGCCGCGGTTCTTGAAATACCCGCGCAAGAAAAAGTTGTGTTTCATGGCTTCCATATTCTCCTGGAAGTCAGTGACGCCAGCTTGCGCCTGGACCATCGTGTCACGCATGGCGTTCGTCGTCTGTTCGAGGTTGTTATAGAGCTGTTTGTCGTTAACCAGCGCTCCTGCGGTTCCCTGACCCTGATCGATTTTGGCGCTGATCGAGTCTAGATTGGCCGTCGCCCGAGTAGCGTTCTGGATGGCTTGCTGGCTGCTGTCCAGAATGCCGCTCGTCTTTTGGAGCAGGTCTGACATTTCGAGTGGTGGTTCGCTTGCGATGGTGTCGCCATCGCGCACGTCGGATTTTCCCGCTGATCCAAACGAGATCGCGAGATACTGGTTCCCCAATAGCCCCTCGGTTTCGATGGTGGCAACGGAGTCCTGCTTGATAATTTCGTGCGTCGACTTGCCGAGATCGATTACCACCGTGACCTTTTCACCGGGTTTGTGGGGCAACGCGATGCTGCTCACGGTTCCACTGTGAACACCGCCCACCCGCACATCGGCTCCCGCATCGAGGCCCACGACATTGTCGAATTGCGCCTTCAATTGATACGTGGAGCTGAAAAGATACTGCTTACTCCCGATGATGAAGACACCGACCACCAGAATCGCCAGTGTCGCAACGATGAAAGCTCCCAACCGCGCCGCTCTCGACATAATGCCCTCCTACGAATGCCCTAGAAATTCCCGAACAAATTCAATGTCACTGTTTTGCAGTTCTTCAAAGCTGCCTTCGATCACCACATTTCCCTCATTGAGCAGGGCAAGACGGTCCGCAATCGTCTTCGCGCTGTGCAGATCGTGAGTCACGACGATGGATGCCATGTGATGTTCCTCTTGGAGCTTGAGCACCAAATCATCGATCTCCGCGGCGCTGATGGGGTCGAGACCAGCGGTAGGCTCGTCGAGCAGCAGAATATCCGGCTCCAAAGCCAGAGCACGCGCCAGCCCTACTCGTTTCTGCATGCCTCCCGAGATATCCGAAGGCATCTTCTCCAGGTGTCCCTCCATGCCCACTTCCGCGAGCAGTTGCCTCACCCGGTCGCCCCGCGCAGACTTCGACATCGCCTTTCTATGGTGCCGCAGAGGAAATGCCACGTTCTGCTCGACGGTTAGCGAATCGTAAAGCGCGGCGTGCTGAAACAGAAAACCCATCTTCATTCTTATTTCGCCGAGTTGGTCGAGACCGAGGCCGGTGATGTCTCGACCGTGGATGAGAACCGATCCCGAGCCAGGCTTCTCCAGGCCGATGATGAGCCTCAGCAAGACGCTCTTACCGGTACCACTGCGCCCTAGCACTGCCAGAGTCTCGCCGCGGCTCACGGTCAGGCTAATCCCGTTCAAAACCTTTTCTCTTCCGAAGGACTTGTGCAAGTCCTCGACGGCGATAGCTGGCGCACGGCCGTCTTTCGCGGCTTCTCCTGGCCCCATCGCAACTTGATCGATTGTGTGCATACTTGTTTCGCGAGCTGTTTAACCAAATGGTCATGGGAAAAATATGAGAATGAGTTTCACCAGCACGACATCGGCCAGGATCACGAACAGCGAAGACAAGACCACTGAGCTTGTCGCCGCACGGCCCACGCCAGCAGCGCCTCCCTGTGTACGCATTCCCTGAAAACACGCAATTAGCCCAATGATCAGACCAAACACCATGGTCTTGAACGTGGGTGGCAGGAAATCGTTGAAATCGGCGCCATTGAAACCGCTATTGATGAACTGATGTAACGAAAGCGGCTCAACTAGGGCCTGCGTAACCCAGCCCATTACCAAGCCGCAAAAGTCGGCAGCGAGGGTCAGAAGAGGCAGCATCAGAATGCAAGCCAGGATGCGGGGCGCCGCCAGTAGCCTATAAGGGCTAACCGCAGATGCTTCGATGGCATCTATCTGTTCGGTCACTTTCATCGACGCCAACTCCGCGCCAATGCCAGCGCCCACTCGCCCACTCACTACCAGACCGGTGATGATCGGGCCGGTCTCGTGGATGACAGAGAACACGATGGCGGCGGGAAGCAGCGATTTGGCCCCCAATCGAGTCAGGCTGTAACGGGCTTCCAAAGAGAGAACAACCCCGGTGGCGGCGCCGGCCAAAGCGACCAGCGGCAGAGACATTGATCCGACCTCGTCGAGTTGTCGAAACAATTCTCGGAATTCAAACGGCGGCGTCCCTGCAGCGCGCAACACTCGCCAGAAAAATATGCCCAGATCGCCGAACCACTCGAAAAACCTGTTGATCGGGCCCAGAGAGGAGCTCACCATGGGGAACATAAGTGATGTCCGGGGCCCTGGAAGTGGAGGTTCCGAGCCTGCGACCGGGCTGAATTTCCGGTTGATCATGGATTAGGGCCCGAATTTGGCGCTCCGTGCCCATTGTTCAGGTGCATGCGGGAAATCCACGAGTGTGGCCCGCTATAGAGGAACTCCAGGGCGATGTTAGCGCCTACATACCCCAGCAAGCTGTAGTTGCCCATTCGGAATGCATCCTTGTAATCGTAGCGGCCGGGATACCAACCATAGACGGCCGTCATGGTGCCGGCATACGGAGCAACCAGATCAGGAAACGAAAAGACGCGATGGCCATCGTCGCCGCGACGTGCAGTAAAGGTCGAAATCACGGCATGGCTCAGCCGCCGAAACACGCCTTTACACTCACAGCGGTAATACAACGTGTCTTCGTGGAAGGCTTCCGAGAGCGCGTAGCGCGTCGTCGTGGTTACCGCCGCGATGCCGAAGTCAGACCCAAATCGCTTGCTATAACCACCCGCGCCTTGTCTCCACTCCGGCGGAGTGCTCTGCATCTGGTTAATGCCACCAGCGAGTCCGGCGCCCACGATCGGATATGGGCCGAACGCATCGAAGAGGTAGTTGTGGAGCTTCGTTGCCTGCGGCGGACGTATGTACGTCAGATCCGGTTGCGGGGTCGCCGTACTTACTGACAGGTCGACAGTGCCGCTGGAGGAGTCTCCCGAATCGACCAGTGACTGCGCCTTTGCCAGCACTGGTAGGACTGCGAGGTCCGCGATTACCAACAGCAAGAGCATAATTCGGCGCATTTTCATATCGAAATTCTCCTTGGTCAATCCTTGGTCAATCTGACCCAGCCCGCGCGCCAATAAAAGTTACTGTTCTTCACACGGTAAGTGGGCAAGTTCTGTGGCCGCACTGACACGCAATCTCGACCTCCTCGGATCCCGCTTCTTTAAGGCTTGACCGCAGTATTTGTCGCCAGCCTGCGCCACGCCCGCCACGGCGGCGAGGACAATCAGATTCGTATCCCGCAGACGTAGATTCATCGAAACCTCCAGCATCAAGAATGTCCACAAATCCAACTTTGTTCACGGAGTTCACTTCTGCGTCAGCAACTTGTGAGTTGCCAGTATGAAACCTTTGGGCGTCGGAAGACTGGTCAGAATTGATCGGTTTGTAAATCAGCGCTATGGCGTCCAGCCGGAGTGCCGAAACCACATCAGCGTTCTCCCGGCTGTTGGGTAAATGTCGGCCGAACGAGGCGGGGCGGGCCGACTTGCTCATTGCTGCAGGACAGGTTGGTTTGTGGGAGTGGGGCGCGGAAGCTAATCGTGGAGAACGATATTTAGAAGTGAGCTATGAACTTGCAGTCCACCCGCGCCATAGTCAACGAAGCCTAACTCCCTGAACCTATTCATGAAAAAACTGACCCGAGACCGGGTTGTACCTATCATATCGGCGAGGGTCTCCTGACTGATCTTGGGGATGACCGTTTCGGGCACACCTTCCTTGCCGAAATGAGCAAGCAAGAGCAGAATCCGAGCTAGTCTCTTTTCGCTGGAATTGAAGAGCTGGTCAACTAGATCCTCTTCGTATCGAATGTTGCGTGCCAGCAAATAGGCCACAAACATGTCGGAAAATTGGTGTTCCCGATGAAGCGCTTCCATCATGGCTTTCTTGTCGATGCGCAGAAGTTCGCAGTCCGTCATGGCAGTTGCAGACCCCATGCGTAAAGGCTGTCCAGCCAGGCCACCTTCTCCGAAAAACTCTCCCTCGCCCAATATGCCCAGGGTTGCTTCCTTGCCAATCTTGGATACGACCGTGAGTCGAACCTTGCCTTCCTGAATGTAGAAGACTGAGTCAGCCGCATCTCCCTGCGCGAAGACTGCTTCTTTTTTGGGAAAAACCACGACCTTTCTACCCACACCAATAGTGGCCAGGAAGCTCTTTGGGTCGAAGTCGCGCTTTCTCCTGGCCAACGTGGTCGGTGGTGCCATCAATGATTTCTCCCGGTGTAGAGCTACACCCCGGGGTAGTTTGACAGAATCGAAATCACCGACGATGTTCACTTTTGCTCATAATCTTGAAAAAAGCTTTGGTGGACCCAAAAATGAAGCCTGGACCTTCCCTAATGTATTGAGAATGATCAATATTGAACATCTTTCGTGCTCTGAGCGTTGCATTCTATGGTGGTGAAGACCAAAGAACTTACCCCGAAACAGATATTATCCGTGCCCTGTGACACTTGTGGGGCAGCGATCGGGGAGGCTTGTGAACTGCACACGGGTGCCCCACGCACCGAGCCACACCGGGATCGGAAACTTTCCGCAGCCGAGGCCATGGAAAAACAAACGCGCAAACGATAACAGCCCGTGAGGCCACAGGGCTCTTTTGCGCAGACAGACCATCCTGCCTCATAAACGGGAATTGTGGGGACAACGACCGGACTACTGCGGCGTTCTTGAAGTGAAGTTAGTTGCGCGACAGAACCGCAACATGGGGACTATCGGCAAGGCTCGACCGTATGGAGTGCATCAGCGCCCAGGAATACTCGAATTCTCGTCCACACTTCAAGCAGACCTGATACGTCCGCTTCTTGATCGTGAACACACTACTGAGTCGGCGGTGATGGCACCCGAAGGTAAACTTGAGCATCGAAAGCGGCGGTTTCACAAATCCTCCGCTCGCTGGCGGCGCTCGCAACTTCCATTAGCATCCAGCCAAGCCAGTAGAGCGCGCACGCTAGCTCGAGCCAAGGCAATCGAGCAATCAGCGGCTCCGTAGTAGATATTGATGGTGTCGCCATCGGCGTCCATCGTGTAGCCGCAAGGGAACACGACATCGTTGACGTCGCCGTGGCGTTCGTACTCGGCTTCTGGGCCAAAAATCCACGAATCTCCTCGCAGCAGGCATTTTTCCGGATTCTCTAGATCGAAGAGGGCCAAGCCCAATCGATACAGACAGCCCGAAGGCGTATGCCGTACTCCGTGGTAAAGCACGAGCCATCCCCTGGAAGTCTCAATAGGCGGCGTTGACAATCCAATTTTGTTTGCGTCCCACCAGGCACCCCGGCGAGCTTCTAACATAAGCCTGTGCCTTCCCCAATAACGCAGGTCAGGAGAGTAGGAAATCCACATGTGCGCCCCGAGTGCCGTCATTGGCCGATGGATCAGCGCCCAGTATCCACCGATTCTCCGTGGCAGAAGCGCTGTATCTTTGTCGTCCGGAGGCATAATCACACCATAGCGCTCGAAGCTGCGAAAATCTTTGGTCAGCGCCAGAGACACTCCCGGGCCGCCGCGCGAATACGAGGTGTAAGTGACCACGTATTGCAGCAGTTCGGGCACGAACGTAATGCGAGGATCCTCGATACCCCAGATTTCCTCCGGATACTGCTGCGGGCTGGGCATCAAGGTCGGTTCGCGATCAATCTGCCATCCATCGACACCATTTCGAGAGCGAGCGGCGCAAAGATGTGACAAGCCGCGGCGGTCTTCGACGCGGCATAGGAGCAGAGTGGTTCCATCCGGCAACAAGGTTGCACCGGCATTGAACACGCTGTTGATGGAGTACGGCCAATCCTTGCCCGTCAAGATGGGGTTGCCAGGGTGACGCAGAAGCAGTGGCGGGTAGTGCGTGCTTTCGACGTTTATAAGTGTTGTTTCGGGAGCAGTCATGACGGGTCTTCCGGCCTTTCCGATTTTTGCAGCGAGTGCATTTCGAGGAGTGCCATCAAGAACGATAGCGTTGATTCCGCTCCCTGATTCTGGTTCGCGCGGTCGGGATGTAAGCCGTCCCGGCATCCGCCCGTAGCGGAATCATAAAGAGGAACTTGCAGATCGTTGTCGCCCAGAAACCAGTTGAACGCCGACCAAGCTTCGCTCCGCCAGCGGCTGTCTCCAGTTACACGGTCAGCTTGCAGACACGCAGAAACCGCGCCAGCGGCTTCAATCGGCTGTTGATCGAAGCGGGCTTTTTCACCACCCTGGTGATAGAAGCCTTGCGACCCGATCGGCACAAAGTGGCGGTTAGTTTCGCAGCGCTGCGTTTCTGAGAGCCAACCCAGGGCCTCAAGACCGGCGGAAACCATACGATCATCCGAGCAAGCTGAGCCCACGAGCAATAGGGCTTGGGGTAATCTCGCGTTGCCGTAGGCGAGAACGTTCTCGAACCACTTCCAATCCGGCCTGCGAATCGACTCGTACATTTCGAGCAACCGCAGGCTGAGTACGGATCTTATTTTCTGCGCGTCGCGGTCTCCAGGATACGAATTGAGGTATTCCTGAATTCCGAGCAGGGCATAGGCCCAGGCACGAGGGCTGCTGAATTCCACGGCGGCGGGGAGGGAAAATTCGAACAGACGCCCGGCCGCATTCCTCAATCCCTGATTATTGGATCGGCCTAGGACAGTTCCAAGGCTCCACAACGCGCGGCCATGGCAGTCTTCAGACCCAACAGGTTCGTTCCACCGGCGGTCATAGTTGAAAAAGTTTCTGAATCGACCATTCGCCGAATTAAACGCATGTTCGAGGAACGACAAATACCGCGAAGAGAAATCCAGAGCAAATGGTTCTGCTTTCTCCCGACCGTCTTTATCGAATTGCTCCAGCATAACCGTTAAAACCAGCGCGCGAGCGTTGTCGTCGGTGGTATAGCCCTCGGCTCGATTGGGGATGATAAAGATTGCGTGCTGCAGCATTCCCGTGTCATCGGTTAACCGATTCACGTGATCGAGTCTTAATTCAGGCAGTTGATCGAGAACTTTAGGAGTAGCGCGAGCCGAAAATTGAACGCGGGGATTTCCCATGCGATCGCTGCGAACCCGGGCAAAACTCTCCATGTAACCCTGCGCGACTTTCTTCCAAACCATGTCTCGCGCGAACACATAAGCGCGTTTGCGCATGGCATGGCGAATCGCGGGCGTGTCCAAAAGTTCGACTGTCTTGTGTGCGATAGCACCGGGATTTTGGAAGGGGACAAGCGCACCACGGCGGTCGTCTAGTAACTCAATCGCGTGCCAATAAGGAGTCGAGATGATAGCCTTGCCTGCACCTAAAGCATAGGCAAGCGTTCCGGAAACCACCTGCGCTTCATGTCGGTAGGGCGTGATGTAAATATCGGCGGCGCCAATAAACTCGGCCATTTCCTCAGGACTGACGAAATGGTCATGGAAGATCACATTCGACTCCACTCCCACTTCCTTTGCCAATGCCAGCAGGCTGGCTCGATACTTGTCCCCCTCGTGGCGGAGGACGTGAGGGTGGGTAGCGCCGGCGACAATGTACGCAACATTCTTGTGTTTGGACAGAATCTGCGGCAGCGCTTGAATGACGTTTTCGATTCCCTTGTTCGGCGAAAGCAGACCGAACGTGAGCAGCACCGCCTTTCCTTCCACGCCGAAGCGGTCTTTGTAAAAGTTGGGATCGAGAAAGGGCAGGTCCGGAACGCCGTGCGGTACCATGTCAATCTTGTTGCCGGGCACTTTGAAAATTTCCTGCAAGAACTGGGAGGAGAGCTGGCTCATGACGATAAGACGATCCGAAAGCTCTGCGACCTCTTCCATGACCATCAGTTGATTAGGATCTGGCTCGCGCAGAACCGTGTGCAGGGTCGTCACCACGGGCATCTTCAAGCCGCGCAGGAGATGCAGAATATAGCTTCCAGCCGGACCGCCGAAGATTCCATACTCGTGCTGCAGGCACACCATGTCGATATTGTTGAAGTTCAGGAATTCAGCTGCTTCCTGATACGACCTCACGTCGTCCTGGGCGAGCGACCATCGCACCCGTGGGGGATAGTCATATCCATCTTCTGTATCGTTTACCGGTAGCGCCAACAATCGAGCTGTTCCGTACTCTGCGGCTATGGCCGCGCACAGGTCGGTGGTAAACGTAGCAATTCCACATTGCCGCGGAAGATAATTTCCGATCACCGCGATTCGACTCGGTAGCGATGGCTTCGCCTGCAACCTTGGGCGAGTCGCTGACATCCCGTCTCGCACCACGAGGCGGGGGGGGACTACTTCCAATATTCCATCTGGAAGGGCGGTGACTGGTAGCGACATTAGCCCCTCACTTTCTTGAGTACAAGTATTGACAAAGGATGGTTTGCAGACGAGCCGGGCCGGATTCCAGTCTGGGTGTTTCGTCCACCGTGAAATTCGCTTCTGGTTAGGTATGCAACAGTATCCAACGAAAGAGGACTCGAGGACTGGTCAAAATTGACCAGGTATGGAGAGCGGAGCCATCGAGTGCCTTGACCACGCTCCAAGTTCTTTCTCCCCATGCACGGATCGTCCCGCTATGAGGCAAGTGGCCGAAGTGCTGCTGAGTAGGGTTTCCCTCCCTGCATCTTCGCCAAGTTGACGATGACGCGTCAGGGCTCGTGATTCTGTGCAAGATTGTTCACACCTGGGAGAGGCGAGGGTGCATGAGCACTGGGGAAGGTCCCAAGTGTCCGGTTTCGGGTTTCAGGGAGAGCATCCGGGGTTCCTGAGGCCTGAAAACTCGAGACCAGACACCCCGCCTTCGGCGAAAAGTGAGCAATGTAGACCAGATATCCCCTTTCTGCTGTGCGATGATGACGCTTGAGACGAGCACTTCTTCTCTCTCTTTCAGGTTCTCTGAGCTAAGTCAGCCCATCTGAAGTCTTCTCCTCTTAGTTCCGCAGATCCAAAAGGACAATTCATGAAAAAAATAATGTCACTGTTGTTGATGAGTTTGATCGGCTTGGTTGGCACCTTCGCGTGGGCAGGCTCGACGCGTGAAGACACGGTCGACCGCATGCAAAAATCCGTGGATGTTCTCCAATCGATCATGTCAACGCCCGACAAAGGTATCCCTGAAGAAGTGTTGAGCGGTGCAAAGTGCATCGTCATCGTGCCCAACCTAATCAAAGGTGGCTTCATCTTTGGCGCCAAGCACGGACGCGGAGTGGCTACGTGCCGCACGCCTGAAGGCTGGAGCGCTCCCGCATTTGTCTCGGTTGGCGGTGGCAGTTGGGGATTGCAGATCGGAATCGAAGACGTGGACCTGGTCATGCTGGTCATGAACGACCGTGGTTTGCAGCATCTGCTTTCCAGCAAGATCGAACTCACCGGTGAAGGATCGGTTGCCGCAGGCCCGGTAGGCCGTCACACTTCCGCCGGAACTGACATATTGCTGAACACTGAAGTGCTAACTTACTCGCGCTCGAAAGGCGTGTTCGCCGGCTTGACGTTGGAAGGTGCGGTAGTGGAGCAGGACAACGACTCGACTCGCGCCATTTATGGCGAGCACATGATGTTCCGCAACATTCTTTCGGGCCATGCGTCAACTCCCGCAAGTGGAGACGCGTTTGTGAAGGCTGTGTCCGAAGCAGGACACCAGGCCCACATCGCGGAAGCACGAGAAGACAATAAGTAAGTTGATAAGCATTTGCGGTCAAGACATGATTTCCGCTGACCGAGACCGCGTAGCGGTTTCGGTCAGCTTTATCATGTCTGCCGGTGAGTGGACAGGCACGTACTCCCCGCCATCGACATAGCTCCACTGTGACTGGTTTGCACGGCGAAGCTATGTCCCCGCCTTTAATACTCTGCGTCGCGCTGTGGCCAATCGGTACGATCGCGGGCAACAACTGGCTGGCCAAACGATCCTTAGCTATGAAATCGTCTACCAGCTTCAAGGCTTGCTCAGGAACATCCACTGCTGCGGAAAGCATGATAATTGGCGCTTGCGACCTAAGCCGTCTCATTTCGATTGCAACCTCTTTCCCGTTCATCTCGGGCATGAAATAGCCGGCGATCACGACATCAATCGAATGGATGGAAGCCAGCTCCAGTCCTTTGCCGCCGCTGGGGGCTGTCAAAACCTGAGCCAAATATCGAAAATTGGTTCTTGAGGGTGAACCGTGCCACCATCGGCTAACCCGACACTCTCAAGCGGAGTAGTTCTTTGCATCGACGATAACCAAGATGTGCTGGAATGCGAAAACCCCATGCCTCTGGGAATGAGCACTATTGCTCAGACGAATGGCCCGTGGAGTGCTAACGTCGAGCTGTGCTTCCAGCCGAATCGCTGAGGAGCCCCATAAGTCGTTTGCCGCCTTATCAGGACCGAGTTATGGTGAAGCAAATTGCACCAATTCGGGTCATTTCGTTTCTTCTCTTGGCTGCTTGCGGGGCCTTGTGCCAGAAATGTCCTTCAGCTGACTTGCACCAGGGATTACAGTTAGACGGCTCAGACTCACCCGATGTGCAACGCCAGGAGATGCGTACGTTGAGATCACTTCCGGATGCTCCGTCGTCGGTGCAGCCTCCAACAGAAGCAGTCAGATCTCATACGTTCGTCAATGAAACGGGCTCCCCTTTGACACTTGGCGTGGTTGGCGTCAGCGCGGGCGCAATGCGCGGAACAGAACTGGGACACGTCACTCCGAGTCCGCAGCCCAGCTTAACCGCTCTTTATCAAGTGGCGTTTATTCAAAAACAGTCCAGCGCCTTTCTTGGTAAGTACCTGTATCCGTCGTTGCTCAAGCAGGACCCACGCTATTACGCTTCGACCAGCGACAACTTTATGGGCCGGGCCTCCTACGCAGCTTCGCGCATTTTTGTCACGCGTGACGACTCCGGGAAGGGGAGGCTGAACACTTCGTATTTTCTCGGGGTGCTAACTTCGGTCGCTATCCACACTGCGTACCGTCCATATTGGGCGCGATCCACTTCGGAGACATTCAACAGTTTTGGTTCGACGATTGGCAGCGACGCGGGGATCAACGTCTTCCACGAGTTTGGACCGGGCATCCGGCAAATGGTGAAGGGCCTCACACCGAAGTTCGTGTCCAGGATCGAAGAGCGCATCAACCGCAACCAGATCCCGAAGGACGCCGTCTCCATCCCGGCAAGATAATTTTTTTCGCGGTCGGCTGGGGTCTGGTATCACTCGATTCTGGTGTTCAGGAATGAGAAAGCGAAACTTCGGCCGCTCCTTGGTCGTCGCGGCGGGCCGCGACCCGCGCGCTAGGCCGTACGGCAGTCTGAATTATTCATCGTTCTTGCTCCTTGCGCTCTTGGCTCTTCGGGTAATCGGCGCAAACATGCAATGTAAACTTTTTGTCGCGCTGCAACTCGAAGTTGCGCATCATTTCATCGAAAGATGCGCCGCCGGGCGGACCAGAAGGTTGGAACCGCCAGCCACATTCGGAGCAACCAAAACCCCGAAAACGTTGTTGCTCAATCCATACCAGCTTCCGGCTCATGGCGGGCAAATCTTACAGACGCCAATTTAGATGGTCTGTCGGGCATCCTACATACATGGGAGAATCTTCGTTCCTGAGCACGCCCGATTTCGGGGCTCATTTGAGGTAGCAGAATCGCTTAAATGTTGGTTCAGGTTCCGTGCTTCCTGAAGCGGTCAGTATTGCTCAGTATCAGGATCGTATCCAGCTTAGTGTTGATAGGTCTTCGAGAGGGGCTCATGCTCTCCGAGAATCCTACCTGTTTCGCACAGCATGGCAGGCGAGTTCATCCCCGCATCTGCGAGGGTTTTCGGTTCTGATCTCAGGTCTGTTAAGGACGGTTTGTGGAAAGCAAAGGCCTCCAAGTCGTGAAGTCTGGCGAGCGGACGAACACCGAAGGGAAACCAGTCAGCAACCTAATACTTCTATCGATCTCTGATAGCGACTACACCTCACTGCGTCCTCATCTCGAATACGTCGGCTTGCCAAACCATCTAGTCCTTCACGATGGGGGCGGAAGGCTGGAATTTGCTTATTTCCCGAATCGAGGTTTGATTTCTCTTGTAGTCGTAATGAAGGATGGAAAGACCGCCGAAGCCGGCATAGTTGGCAACGAGGGCTTCACAGGAACACCGGCGGCGGTTGGCCTGAGCAGGAGCCCGCTTCAAGCGGTGGTACAAATCACAGGGGATGGGTTTCGGGTAAAGGTCGCTGCTTTGCAAAACACTTTGGAAGCCACTCCACACCTGCAATTAATGCTGAGCCGCTATGCAGTCGTTCAGGGAATGCAGGTTGCACAAACAGCCGCGTGTAATCGGCTGCACGGCATTGAGCAGCGCCTTGTGCGTTGGTTGCTAATGACTCAGGACAGAGTGGATTCGGAGTCGCTGCCCATCACCCATGATTTTCTCGCAACGATGCTAGGGACAGATAGGCCAAGCGTGAGCTTGGCAGCTGGTGTTTTGCAGAAGAAGAAGCTCATCAAATACACCCGTGGCGCAGTGAAAATCGTGAACCGCAAGAAACTTGAAGACTCCGCCTGTGAGTGCTACGGGATTACCCAACAGTATAATGGCGAGCTGGGCTTGAAATAAGTCCGCGAGCCGCTCGCGTTGCTGAGCCCGCTCGCCCGAGGGCAAATAGGGCCGCGAGACCACGATGGGCTCGAAGCGACGTTTGTCCTGATTGCGAGCGACAGACAGTACGAACGGGAAGATCGGAGCAACGCGACGCGAACTCGACGGCTGGATGAAGCCCCTTCCACAACCATGGACGGTGGCCTTCTTGGTGGACCTGACCGCTCGCATACTTGACGCAGTAGCTGATCGTCTTCTTGTGTACGTCCAGTCCGATGTAATACCTATGTCCGTTGCGGAGCCTCCGTGGTTGTTCTCTGAATCAATGTTCCCGTTGAGTTCAGCCTTTTGTACACCCCGCGCTTCTCGCCTGACTTAGCATTCAAACAGGCGGCCGGCCTTTCTGACGGGTGGCTCAGGTCAGTGAGCTGAAATCTGGCACAACTCGCACACTGGATTGCCAAAACCCCGGCAAAACCGCGGTTTTCGACTGATTCGTGGTCGTGCTTATCTGTCGGCCTCAGACCATGTCCGCCAACCTAAGCAGCCAGTGTTTCGCCCACCGGAAGCGGCATCCGTTCCACGAACTGGCGCTGGTGCCAGTAGGGGTATGCCGGCGTAGTTTGGCTCGCAGCGTCGAGTGCCGCCAGTTGTTCTGGCGTCAACTTCCAGTCGGCCGCTCCGAGATTTTGTCGCAACTGCTCTTCGTTCCGCGACCGATAATCACGCTGGAAACCGTCGGCTTTTGCAGAAGCCAGTTCAGAGCAATTTGGGTGACAGTCTTCCCAGTCTGGTTTGCAATAACATCGATTGCATCCACCACCTTATAGACATGCTCGATCGGTACCGGAGGGCCGCTGTCCGTCGTTTTTTTGAGACGACTCACCGCAGGCATGGGCTGGCCCCTTCGAATTTTGCCAGTAAGCCGGCCCCATCCTAGAGGGCCCCATACCAGCGCACCGACCCCTTGATCGACTCCGAGCGGCAGAAGTTCCCACTCGTATTCACGTCCGAGGAGCGAGTAATAGACCTGATGGGCAACATAACGCGCCCAACCATATCTTCCCGATGTGGCAAGTGACTTCATCAGATGCCAACCGGAGAAATTGGAGCAAGCGATGTAGCGTACCTTCCCGCTACGAACCAGGGTATCGAGCGTGTCGAGCGTCTCTTCGACCGGTGTCAGCCCATCACACCCGTGCATGTGGTAGATGTCGATATAGTCCGTGCCCAGGCGGCGTAAGCTCGCTTCACACGCGCGGATGACGTGATAGCGAGAAGAGCCTACGTCATTGGGACCGTCGCCGAGCCGAAAGGTTGTCTTCGCGGAAATTAGCAACTGCAGGGCGTCTGATGAAGGCTGCCCTTGATTTGGGATATCAGATTCCTGGTGACCTGCGCATCGTCGGGATCGACGATGTTAGATACGCCAAGCTATTGCCAGTACCTTTGACGACCATCCACCAGCCCTGTCGTGAGATCGGGCAGGCCGCGATGGCGGCTATGCTGGATCGTATCGCACAACCAGGTATGACGACGCGCGATATTCTGCTTGGCTGTGAAGTCGTGGCCCGCCGGTCGTGCGGGAACTCCAGTGCTCCCATCCCCTGAAAGCATCTGACACGCGATTGCTCAGCGTGATGAGAAGATTGCGTCTTTGCTCAAATTCTTCTCGAAGGGCCGGGCGTCGTAGAACAGCTCGATGCACGCGATCAGTCCGTCTGTGAAGGTCATCAGCACCGCTGTACGGCAAATCCCGATAGGCTCGCCAAAATCGACATCGTACGTCAACATCGCCTTGTCATCGGAGCCGAACTTTGCGCGTACCCTCAGGCCCTTAGTGAGGTTTACAAATCGCTTAGCGGCTTCAAGAACCGCCTCCTTCCCGGTCAGGTGCACATAGGCGAAGGCGAACTCCGTTCGTCACACGCTTGGTGTTCGGCAAGTTAGAATGGCGCACTCGGTTGATCGTTTCTTCTAAGAGCTCGCTAACTTCCCCGATGCTTTGGAGCGGTCGTTGCAGGAGGTCGAGCGCGTCTGGTGGAGACGGAAATGGGGCCAATCAAGGCAAACTGATCAATGCTGCCCAACATTTTTGTCCGCCGAACTGCGTCATTGCACCGTTAGCACTGCCGTTCCTGTTACTCCATTCAGCGAAGCGGTAATGGTTGCACTCCCCTGAGCGGCACCGATGGCAACGCCCCCGCTTACTGAAGCCACCTGGTTGTCCGAGGAACTCCAATTGACCTGGTAAGTCAGGCTTAGGGCTGTGCCGTCGCTAAACGAGCCGGTAGCGGTGAACTGCTGGCTTTGGTCTACGGCGATGCTAGCGTTGCCTGGCGATATCGTGATGGAATCCAGCGTGGCGTTGGTCACCGCCAGAGAGCCTGTGCCGACGACCCCAGCAAAAAGAGCATTAATCGATGCGTTTCCGGGGCCAATGCCGGTAGCAAACCCCTGAGAGCCGGACGCATTGCTGATGGTTGCGACCGAGGCGGGCGATGAGGTCCAGACCACGGATGACGTCAGGTCCTGCGAGCCGTCAGGAAAGCTTCCCGTGGCGAAGAAGTGGGACCCAATGCTAACCGGAACCTGGGGATTCGCGGTCTCAATGGTGATCGAACTTGGCGCGGATGACTCCACCACCACGCTCGCAGTGCCACTGACCGATCCTTGACTCGCGGTGATGGTTGCGGGCCCGGCGGATTGGCCCGTGGCCAGGCCGACCGAGCTGATGCTTGCAACATTGGGTGCAGAGGAATTCCAGGTGACGGCAGTGCTCAGGTTCTGTGTCGTACCATCGCTGTAGTCTCCCACAGCGACGTATTGAAGAGTCGAAGCCGACGCCAGCACAGCCGTTGCCGGAGTCAGGCTGATGGACTGCAATGTGGCTGCACTAACCACTAACGCAGCCGATCCGGTTACCGCCTCCAGCGTCGCGCTGATGTTGGCTGTGCCGGCCGCTACGCCAGTCGCCACGCCGTCGCTGCCGGACAAATTGCTGATGGTCGCCGCAGCCGTGTTGTCCGAGGCCCAAGTGACGCTCTTGGAGATGCTCTGGCTCGTGGAGTCGCTAAAGAGGCCCGTGGCAGTGAAAGGGACAACGCTCTGCGGCGCAATGGTCCGGCCTGTCGGTGTCACCAGAATGGACGAGAGCGTCGCATTGGTTACGACAAGGTTGATGGAGTTGCTGAGCGATCCCAGCGTGGCACCGATCGTGGTTGAACCCGGTGCGAGCCCCCGTGCATTTCCTGAGGAAACAGTCGCCACTGAGGGCTGGGACGAAGACCACACCACCTTGCTGGTAATGTTGCTCGTGCCACCGTCAGTGAAAAGGCCGGTGGCGGTAAGCTGAACCGACGTGTTTTCCGCGATGGTTGGGTAGGCCGGAGTAATCGTGATCGATGATAAGCTGGCGGCGTTCACTGTTGCCAAAGTACTGCCGCTGATCGACCCTGAAGTCGCGGTCACGGTTGCACTGCCGATGTCCTTCGCGGTTGCCAATCCGCTCCGCGTAAGTGACATCACGGAATTACTGGAAGAACTCCAGGAAACTGTGTTGGTGATGACTTGCATGGTGCCGTCGGAGAAGCTTCCGGTAGCTGTGAACTGTTGCGAGGTCCCCAGAGGAACGTCCGGATTCGCGGGCGTTACCGCAATAGACTGCAAAGTCGCGTTGGTGACGGTCAATGTGGTACTGCCGACGATGCCACCCAAGGTAGCTTGCATGGTCGAGGTTCCCGGTGCAAGCGCAGTCGCCACGCCCTGCGTGCCAGGGGAGTTGCTGATGGTCGCTACATTGGTCGAAACCGAACTCCACGTTGCCAATGACGTCAGGTTCTTACTGCTGTTGTCGCTATAGGACCCGGTCGCAATCAACTGCTGTGTGGTGCCGGGAGCGATGGATGGATTGAGAGGAGTAATGCTAATTGCGACCAGAACCCCGGTTACGGTTAGCACGGTGGTGCCGGTAATACCCGTCGAGCTGTCGTTAGCCGTGATGGTCGTGGTCCCGGGATTCTTGCTGGTAGCCATGCCGCCACTAGCGATCGTTGCAACGTTTGTATTCGATGAATTCCAAGTTGAAGAACTGCTTAGGTTTTGGGTGCTGCCATCGCTGTAGGTGCCAGTCGCTGTGAACTGTAGAGTCTGTCCGGCAACAACGGACGGATTTGCGGGAGCGACGGCAATCGAGGTCAAAGTAGGTGGAGTCGCGATGACGGTCAACGTACTGGTCCCGGACACCCCCTGCGACTTTGCGGTGATGGTAGCAACACCCAGCGAATTGCAGGTGGCCACCCCTCCACTGCTGATCGTAGCCACGCGGTTGCTGGAAGAACTCCATTTCGCGGAAGCGGTTAGGTCCTGCATGCTGCCGTCGCTATACATTCCGGTGGCCTTGAACGTCTGGTTCGTGCCAACCACTACGGAAGTAGCAGCGGGAGTGACCTGGATCGACTGGAGGGTAACTTTGCTTCCGCCCCCAGAGGAATTGCTTCCACCACAGCCAATAGACACAGCGAGCGTTGCTACTACAATCGACAGCAGAAGCCTCTTCATTGCTCTCCTTACGAAAACGTCAGATTGGGCGGATGCTTGCGCCAAATTACAAGATCTGCAGGATGAGGGGATGACGAGCATCCGAGAAGCCACAACAGCTTTTCCAAAGGAGACGGAGTAGCACTCTAAGTCGTCCACGTTAAACTGCAGGTATACCATCTGTCGAAGTAGTCCAGTGCAAGCACATAGCCAAACTTGCCGTTAACGCAACTCAATGCCGGCCTTAGATTTGTCGATCATAGTCGAGGTTTAGGGAGAAAGTTGAGAAGAAGTTTTCCCTTTCGGTGGAACATTCGATTCAGTCACCACAGTGGTGGTTACCAAGCATAACCGTCGGCAACATTACTCTGGGCGTTGGCGGCCCGCACAAGAGGTTGCCCGGAACTCCGTTGAAAGTTAGCGACTCTCGACCGTCCTAGACTGCGCCCCAATATTGGCGCGGCCCATTTGCAATTGGCCTACTGTTTGACGTTACCACGAGAGCAAGCCTTTGCGTTTGTCGATACACTTAAGCAGAAGTCTCCTGCTTCGCCGAGGATAGCGTCGTCTTGGATTTCACATGCGCCTGTGGAATGGAGCAGAGAGCAGATAGAAAAAGCAACGCAATTCAACTCAGTCGGGCTTGCCAGTCTACGAAAGGAAGCCAGCGCGGGGGTGGACGGCGTCACGTATGGGGAATACCAGCAGGACGCCGAGAGAAATATCCAAGAACTTTACCAGCAGCTCAAAGATGGAAAGTACCAAGCCCAACCGCTCCGCAGGGTCTGTGAGGGAGGAGGCATCTCGGTGGTGCCATGGTCGACCTAAACGGGCACGAAGCTGGAAACGGCGGCCACAGCCAAGGGAGATCTACACCCCATCGGGATCTCCTCTACTCGGAGAGACGCGATTTTACGACATCTCTAACGAAGGAATTGCCTGATCGTTTCCTGCCCCAGGGATAAAGCGCGAACAACTGATAGATCACGTAGACCGTCAGATACCAGCCAATCCGGCCTCCTAGTTCGCTAGCCGAAAGTCTACATCCACGGTGGTCTCAACTGTCGCCGGTTGACCATTCACAAGATAGGGTTCATAGCGCCACCACCGCACTGCATCCATGGCTGCTTGCGACAGTGCCTCGGGCCCGCTGACAAACTTCACTTGTGTCACTGCGCCCTCCACACTCACGACGGTATCCAGCACCACTGTGCCTTGCACTCCCGCCTGTCGTGCAAGCTCCGGATATTCGGGCATGACCTGGTGGATGATCCGTCGCCCCATTGCGTCGGGTGGCACCTTCAACTGTGGTGGCACCACCACGGTTTCTTTTGCCGGAAGCTGCGCTTCCAACTCCGCCCATCCTTGCTGCCAATGCCACCATCCCAGCACAGCCGCGATCACCGTTATGGAAACGGCGAACGCGACGATGCGCCGGATGCCGAACTTGCGTGTTGAGTTTTTAGAGTTTTCGAAGTCCGGGGGCAACTTGGGTTTGGCTGCCGCGTCTCCCAAGGTGGCGCCTTCCTGTGCAGCCAATAAAAGTTCGCCTTCGCGTCGCGTCCAGTAACGGACTATCGATTGCTGTTCGACGGGCAAACGGAGAAACTGGAGGCCAAAGCACCGCTCATGCTGATAGCGCACCACCGCCGTCGCCCGCACCGGCGAGTTCATGTGCGGGACAAGAAACTCGACGCGGACGGACTCGCCGACGAGGAGTTGTAACGCTGGGACAACTCCCATTCCGCCCTCACCCATCTCGAGGGTGCGTCCGGGGATATTGTTGGGGATGCCCGAGCGCAATACGGTGAGAGCCAAAGGTACCGTTAGCTTGTAGCGAGGGACACTCCGCGTGGACGCAGTTTCTTGCGAGAATGCCGGAATCACTCCTGTAGTCATCGTCCAGCTTCCCCTTGCCGGAAAACACAACCCGTCGTCCCCGGGGCGGAAACGGACTGACACTTCGAAATGAAGCCGCTCTTTCTCATAACCGGCGAAATGGCCCCGGTGGTCTGGCCATTTGCAAACCGAAGCACGGCCGGATTTTGGCCCTCGAGATGAGCGCGCGGGACACGCCACGGCGGACGGGGCTGGGGAGGACTGCTCATAATCAGGTTTCAGTATGTGGCGGAGTTGGTTACTAACAGAAGATTACTTAAGTTCCAGGTGGGTCTGGTTACGACCTCTGACAGCTAGCAGAGACTCGGTGATGGTCTACAATCCAGGGATAGGTTGGTGGTGAGATTCGGTCATTTCCCACGGGATCACACCGCCCTTGGTTTCTCAGCTGCATCTGTGCGAAATCCCGTTATGCACCCCTCCTCTGACGCAATTGCAATGCGTAATGTCCACAAATCGGTGTCGTCCATGGCGATGAACCGGAACGGCTGTAATCCTATCGGTGCGGCTGAACATGGACTGAGTAGTTCAGCTATGCCGAGTACTGGTCCGGCGTGGGTCCAGAACATCACTTCTACTACCGCTCCTGAACTGAGCGGCTTGAGAACTCGCAGCAAACCTCCCGTTATAGAAATGGTCTGAAGTCTAGCTGAGGGGCGTTGCCCGTCTTCAAATCGGATCGTTGCTTGAGGCATGCCCGGAAGTCGAACACGGAGGGCACGCCGCTTTGCGTGCGGTTGGGGGGAGGTCATGCGTCGAAGTATCTTACTGAGGGTACGCCTAGCGCCAGATTACGAAGGAACCTGTACGTATTTTAATGCTCGGTCGAACAGACGCTCACTATGGCCGCCCTTTAGAAACTTGCACCGGTTCAGCCCGCGCAAGCGTACGAAAGAGTGGTTATGTATTTCTTGTACCCACGAGCGGTGAGTCGAATCACCCCCCGGACCTGTTCTTCCACGAACCCTTCATTCCTCAACTCCGCGACTGCCACACGAGCCGAAGAGGAATTAAGGGTTTGCCTGGACAAGGTCACGAATTGATGTGGGTCCTCTTCATAGCAGACGACGAGTGTGACAAGGAGTCCGTCCTCGATGTTTTGCCAACTCATGACACGATGTTATGTACATGAGCAGGACTCCGCACTGGCCCTTCGGTGCCAGTCTGTGGTTACCTAGGTTCATTCTGCATCTGTCCTCTCGCCATGCTCGACATGACCTGGGGGCAGCGCCAGGTAGCGCAGTGTTCGATTCGTCTAGCGGGTTACCATCATCGAGCCCAGAACGACCGGGGCAGACTGCGAATGGCCAGTGGATATGGATCGAGACCCGCGAGGGAAGAATTCTATGAAAGCCAGGATGACCGCTGGCATTCTTCCATCCGTGCTGATTTGCTGAGCGGCTGAGTCGAACGTCTCAATAACCGCTTGGTTGATGATTACAGATCTGGGGCCCAGGCAGAGGGAGCAAGTTCTGGGACGCCGGTAACGAAGCACAATTCTACGTAAATTCCATTGCGGCAGCACCGATCTGAATCTCAAGCTCCTGCATCCCCAGGCTCGGGTGTTGCGCGTGCAGGACAACAGTGCCCGCCTGTCGCTTTGCCCGAATCCAAACTGCTCCCACTCCTCCAATCAGCGCGAAGGGATTGTCCCCGATCAACTCGGCTGGCCCTTCCAGCCGTAGGACAATTGCCGCCGTCGCGTACGGGCGTACCGCACCATATTCATCTGTTACGCGCAACACGACACGTGTTGAGTCGGCTCCGTCGGCTTTTAGCACATTGTCATCGGCACGAAGTTCAAACTTCTGGTCAATCGCTTGGCCGGAGTATGATTTCGCAATGACCTGCTTGCCGGCAATGTAGCCCTCGATACGGAGATCGCCCGTCCAGTCACCCACTTTAGAAAGATCACTGAAGAACGGCGGATGGCGCAGGTTCCCGAATTCCGCACGGTTCGGATCTGCCTCGGCTACAAACTGGTTGCCGACGTAGAACTTGAGATGGTCGCAGTTGGAGCATACGACTACTTTCTCGTACCAGTTATATTCGTCGCTAGCCGACCAGTGAAATGCTGGTTCGAGAACGACCTCCTCATCGGGTTGGCATTGCGATTTGTAGAAACCCGCCGCGGGTTTCGGCTCACGAAACATATCGCAGACTCCGTGATAGCAGATGCGATCGCCCGAGCCGAAATCGGCGTGCGTGTTGTAGTCGAAGGCGCACCAGCCGATTCCTCCCGCGTATTGCGCATTCCCCGCAATCTGGTTGTGGACGCGGGCGTGCCGGAGCGTGTGTTCGGTCAGCCGTCCGTTGTTGTCGATGGATTTTGTGTCGAAGGTGTGGCCGACGAACTCGGTGTTCAGATACCTGGGATGATTCGGCGCCTTCAGTGGGAAGCCGAAATCGTTCATAGTGAACACATCCTCCAGGAATTCTGAGCCCTGGAAGTAGCGGATGCCGCCGGTCTGGCGTGTCGGGTCGAGAGAATGGGCCAGCGTGTTCGTCCGCGTGTAGAAATCGTGATCATCCTGGGATTCATTGATCCGTACGCCCCAGAGAACAATCGAGGGATGATTCCAATCACGCCGGATCATTCGCCGCACATTGTCCACAGCCAGTGATTTCCAGGCCTCATCTCCAATATGTTGCCAGCCAGGGATCTCCTCGAGCACGAGCAAGCCAATTTCATCGCAGCAGTCCAGAAAGTGGCGCGATTGCGGATAATGTGAGGTGCGCACGATGTTGCACTTCAATTCCTTCTTGAGAATGATCGCGTCCCGCCGCTGAACTCGTCCCGGCATCGCCTGGCCGACAAAGGGAAACGTCTGATGCCGATTCAACCCGCGTAATTTGACGACTTCCCCGTTCAGCTTGAAACCCTCTTCAGTAAATGACGCTTCGCGAAAGCCGATGCGGCACGCATCTTCATCAACGAGTTGCGCGCCTTTGCGGACGCGGACAACGACGGTGTAGAGATTCGGCTGTTTTAGATCCCACCGCTTAATATTGAGGAGTTTGTCCATCCGGAGAGAGTGCGCAACCGGCTCACTCGCGATATCTGCTGCCGGAATCGGCTGTTCAGCGTGAGCAATAATCTGGCTGCCATCTCTCAGCTCGGCTTCCAACGTCAATGGCTCTTGATTATTCTGCAAAGTGCCGACAAAGCACTCAACCTCGACGGCGGGATGGTCGCTGCGAACATCTCGTGTCCTGGCGAAGATATTCGCGATGAAGGTTGCCGGCACTGCACGCAACGCAACCTCCCGGTAGATGCCCCCGAATGTCAAATAGTCGATCACGCCTCCAAATGGTGGAATGTCCGGCCGTTCCGTGGAATCCACGGCGACTGCCAGCAGGTTGTCGCCGTCCCAATCGAGATGCGGCGTTAGTTCGAATGAGAATGGCGTGTATCCACCCTTGTATTCGCCCAGCTTGTGTCCGTTGATCCACACGGTAGAGGCGGTCATCACGCCTTGAAAATCCAGGAAGACGTGCTTGCCTATCGCTTCGGGCGGAAGCTTGATGCGGCGCCGATAGGCGGAAACAAACTGGTACGACTTCTCGTCAAAGCTGTGCCAGGGAAGTCTCTTATTGCTGTGGGGAATGGTGACTTGCTCAAAACCGGAATCGTCGAACTCGCGCGCCTGAAAGCCATCCATCGCGCGCGGACTGAATCGCCAATTCTGGTTGATGGGCAAAACCAGCCGGACGGCCGGGTTCCGAGCCTCGCTCTCGAAGGCCAGCGTATCTGCGAGAGAAGTTTTGCTCAGCGCGGCGCCCGCAATAAATGCGCCGCTGGTTTCGAGAAATTTGCGACGATCCATAGTGATCAAGGTAGTGAACGGGGGTTCAGCCAACCCTCAACAATGCCAACGTCGTCCGTTTGCAAATTCATTCGTAGACCAACACTCTAGTCAATCGCCAACTGCGCACGTCGGGTATGGAATTCAACCGGAAGACCATGATCCGTTGCGCGAAACGTACTTCGACTCGAAACGCGTTACGCTCTACTGTGCGGCACTGCTGGAAAGAGGCGCAGGAAGCACATCATACAGTGGCTGCACAGGTTTCACTTCCGGGTTCTCCTCGGCTACTGATATTGCCAGAATGCGGATCTTGTTATTGTCCGGCAACTGAATGGTTTTCGCGCCGGGTTGCAGGTCGATCGGATACGCGAAGAGATACGAATAACCGTAAGGTATGTTTTCCCCGGCAGCATTGTGGTGATGCGAGCAGTACCAGGCCAAGTCCGCCCGTTTAATATACCCGGACTTGATTCCAGTCATTTCGGCGTAATCATCGTGCTCAATTTGACCAGGTTGCCCTTCGATAGGGGTGTCCTTGGCAACCCACTGCCGATCGTCCCACTGGCCGATGAATCCGCCCCAATTCTGGACAGTCAAGTCGACGTTGTTGCTTCCAGTTTTGAAGCTCGCTTTTTGGTCGCCTTCGCCCGATGCCGCCAGCACATAGACGCGGTTGTAGCGGCCAGTGGGCAGTTCGAGCGTCTGGCCCTTGGCCACGACCGCGTTGAGCGCTCCCGTTGCCGGCGGCGCGAGGCGGAACTGCACATCATTAAAGGTGATTTGCGCGGGCAGCATCTCCGCCGGCAGCGCGTTGCCTTTGCCATCAAATCCGTCGGCCGAGTGAGTGCCATCATTGCTGGCGACCGCAAGGTCGTATTTCAGTGACACTGGTGCGGAACGCACGCCCGCAACTCTGGCCGTCGGCGCAGCCAGCTTTACCGCAAAGGTTCGTGGTTGATACGCGGTGAACGAGGTCACCAGCGCTCCGCCAGAAACCGTGGCGGTTCCAACCGGCTGCTCTTGTCCGTTCACCTCGCGAGCGGAAGTGATCGCCGCTGCGAATGCAACTTTGATATTCGATTGCGGCTTACCATCGAGTTCCACTAGGCGCACGATGATTTCGTCGCCCTGCTCAGCCTTCTTCAACGCCAAGAGTCGAATCCTCGGGCTGCTGACCTTCAGCAAAGAAAACTCTCGGCCGAGCGCTCCGGCATGCCGAGATGTTTGGAAGGCGATGAGTGGATCATTCAAGCGCTGCCCCTGCCAGTCACTTCCGGCCTGACGCCAGTCGCCGCCGTGCCCTGCCACACCGTAGACGAACTCGTGATGTCCAATATCCTGCGTGCCCTGGTCAGCATAGCCGCCGCGAGTACCCGGTGTCCGGACCAAGGTTAGCCTGATCGTGTTGTCACTCGGCTTATCCGATCCGTTCTTGCAGTCGGTCAGGATGGTCGCGCCGAAAACGCCGCTTATGTCTGTTAAGTCGATCCACTGGTGCGACGGGACCTCAAATTTCTTCGGCTCTGCGGTGGGGCGACCGATGGTTCCGATATCCCAGTTGTAAGTAGCCGTGCGATTCGAAGCGGCCAAGGGGAACGTCGCTTTTAGGTTCGACTCCCGGGTGTTCCAGTCGATCACGTTTCCAAACTCTACTCGCTTGCCCGCGTCTCCCGCCGAAAGCCGGATGGTCTGCACAAATCGTGAGCCTGCAGTTTCGCGCGAAACTTCCACCGCCACACGCACAGGGCCGCGTTCCACCACACGAATTTTGGCCGGCCCGCTGACATATGCCCTTGGCGCCGCCTGCTCCTGGTCCCAATCCATGTTCCAGGCTGGCCATTGTTCGGGATTGTCGTAGGAGATGGCAAGGCGCGCCGGGCCGACGAGCAATTCCCGGTTGATGGATTTATCGAAAATACTGAAAACGTCTCCGTCTTGATTCAGCTTCACACGGTAGTACTGATTCTCCAGTGAGTTCTCGGACACCTGCAGAGCGGATGCAAGTCCCGCCGCGGCTCCGAGCCGCACATCATAAACGGCATAGCCCACCGACGGCACTCTCGCAACAAGAAGCACCTTACCGTTCGATATTTGCGCTGGAGTTTCTTTGCCGTCTGGGCCACTCACGTGAAGCGCGCTCGGCATACTGCGCGGGAATTCGATACTGGCCTCGACCACCTCTTCCCGGGCGATGTTCAGAGGGTTGAAGATGACGATCGGAACACCTTTGGTCTGAGTGTCCAGCGCCGCTGCGACCGCCTCGGATGTGTTGTTCAACACGCCCGCGAATTGATTCATCGCGATCGTGTCGTCGTTCCAGGCAAATTCGTAGGCCTTCGGGGTGGCAGTCCCGGCAGCGATGTCGTGGAAGTGGCCACCCATCACGAGCGCCCAGGCATCGTTCAGCCGCTGCTGCGGATACCCTCGTGCACCCAGCCATTCGGCGGCAATCGAAGTTTTTTCGGCGGCGTCGGCCAGCAACTCTTCCTTTCGAAGCCAGCGTTTTTGGTAAGCCTGCGAAGTCAGCGAGCCGGCTGAATGATTAGTCAGCTCCATTTCGCCGGTGTAGCGTGGAAGTCCGCCGGCCTCAGCGGGCGCGATGTCAAGAAACATCTGCTCCGCATTCGCCGAGATCACGTGCACCGGTCCGTCTCCCGCCTTTACCGATGGCCACTCCGGATGCGGTTGCCCCTCTATGTAAGACCCATCCTGCGGCGGGAAGCTTGCCAACCCTTTGGTGACGATCGCTTCGAGCCGCTTTACGGAGTCCTCATCCGGAGATCCGCCGATGTCGCCAGTGCCGTAATAATGATAGTCCGTGTGCAAACCGCTTACTTTGCCGTTCTGCTCTACGCGCACAGCCCAATTGTCCTGGTAACGGGCCTCGTCCCGATCGGATTGGACCTTGGCGAGGCCTCTCTCTTGTCCACGCAGCGCATAATAATCCTGAACGTCCTTCGGATCGAGCGGTTGATTGGCGTTCTCGAGCTGGCGCAGTCTCTGTCGTAGCGCGGTGAGTTTTTTCCGAATCTCTTCGAGCGCGACGTTCGGAGGAGCCGCCGGCAAAGGCTTGCTAAGATCAGTGTCGATCCCGCCGCTATAGCTACCCGGGTTCAGACCCGCCAGCACGCTCTCTCCATCTGGTCCCACCCAGACGCCCACGTTGAACGGTGTGCCTTCCGGCGTCTTCTCGCGCGATTCCGGACCGCCGCCGTCCGCGGAGGACCCCCATACCAGCTTTTGCGTGGAGAAGCCTTTGACGCCGGAGTGCGCGAGAATCGTCGGCAGCGAAGATGGAAAGCCGAAGCAGTCAGGCAGCATGTACTCCGCGCTGGCTTTGCCGAATTCATTTCGAAACCAGTTATTCCCGTAAAGAACTTGCCGGATGATGGTCTCGGCGCTGGGGGTGTTCACGTCGCCCTCTTCCATGGAAGAGCCCGCCGGGAACCATCTCCCCGACTCCACGTACTTCTTCAACTTGGCGAAATCCGCGGAATAATATTCCTTCATGAAACGGTAGCGGTTCGCTCCACTGAAATTGAAAACATAGTGGGGATATTTGTCGAAGAGAGTGAAGTTGTCCTCCATGGTCTTGCGAAGGTATTCGTTGATGACCTGGGGATACTCCCATCGCCACTCCGTATCCAAGTGGGCATACCCGACCACGTAAAGAGTTGGCTGCTTGCTCAAGTCGGGCTTTTCGTTGGTTTGTGCGCTGGCCGCGCACAGCAGGATCAGGCAGCTCAGTGAATGCGCTACCAAAGTAGTGCAGCGTCGTCGCATTGCCACTCTCCAAATATGTTCAGGTAGGAGCCAGCACCACGCGCCGTGGCGTACGTGAATCGACTTCGCTTGGCGAAATGCGCGGTCATCGCTGCCAGCAACACTCATTGTAAAGATGGGGGCAACCCTAAGTCTCGGTCGCCCACCGGTGCTCGTGTCGCGATAGGCCATGGTCACAGCTGTCGATTCTCCCCGAGTAGTTTTGCAGCTTACTCTTGCAGCAAGGTGATCGCAAGAAGGAACGCTTCATGGGTGCCGTCGGTATTCGTCAACTTAATGCTTTGCACCGTTCCAGTGGAATTCAGAGCATACGTGTAGGCGCAGAGGTTGCAACTCACGAAGGTGCTGGGCATACTGTCGCTGTTGATGCGATAGATCCCCCCAACGCGATGCTCTCGTTCACATTGTTCCTGAAACCACACCAGTCGCTGAAGGTCTGGCTAAAGCTTTGGGGTGAGCCAGTCGTGTAGGTAACACTGAATGTCCCAGTATGGCTGCCGTCGACGGCGGTGCCCAGCATGGTCATGGTGGTGTAAGCTTTCTGCTGGCCTGGGGGCAGCGTAACGGTCCAGACAAGCGTGCAAGGTTTGATGCGCCCTCTGGGTCAACTCCGGACGGTCACGGCGGACACTCCTGCTATCCAAGCCCTTGAGATCGAGGTGTTGCAGCGAGACCCCGACGACACTAATCCGATTCTGCACGTGACATGTTGAGCGTGCAAGGAGTGTTACCCGAGTCATTCCAGGGCAACGATGGCCCGTGATTTTCAAGGAATCGCCACACTTCTGGCCGAGCTCGGACGAAATCCCTATGCCAATTGGCTGGGTTCCGGGAACAAGCGGGAACTGGAACCGCGTGGAAGGAGTTCCTGGCTACACTGATAAATGGGCACAGATCAGAAGCGGAGGGGGGCTGTAGCCTGTAGAAATAAATCGCGATTGGAAGCGCCCTGTGGATCGAAAGCCGGTTACCATTAGCTGGGCTATCGCTTACGAGACGGTCGGAATGTGATCGCCCCACCGCATGGAGCTGCCATGACCAGAAAGACCCACGTCCATCTCTCCGATCTTGTCGGGCTTAACCGGCTGGCGACTGACGTTACTGCGGAACTGACTGACCTGACGGAGGCGCTGCACAACAACATCGCTTGTTCCCCTGGCATTGTCGGCACGCCCATGCAAGAATGCACGAGCGCCATTGCGGGTCTGGTCTATGAGAGCGTTCGCGGAGTGACCAGGTTGGTGGGTGGCACGACCGATGTCATTCTCGCGCAACTCGTGCCCATCCTGGATGAGAAAAGTTCGCAGGAACGTGAAGCCGTGCTGGCGGCGCTAAACGGGATGATGGGTGACTACCTGGCCGCAACCGGCAACCCGCTCGCGATTTCCATGCGGCTGCGCCGCAACGGCCAACCCTTGACACTTGAAAGGGAGGCCCTGTCCGCGGCGGTTCCTCCGCCACGCGACAGGTTGCTTGTGTTAGTGCATGGCCTGTGCATGAACGATCTGCAATGGACGCGGAAGGGCTTCGATTTTGGGGCGGCTCTGGCCCGTGACCTGGGGTACACGGCGGTCCACCTGCACTACAACAGCGGTTTGCATACCTCCACCAACGGGCGCGCGTTTGCCGCTTTGATGGAGGCCCTTCTCCAGCAATGGCCGGAACCGTTGAAAGAGTTCGGGATCCTCGCCCACAGCATGGGAGGGCTGGTGTCCCGTAGTGCATACTACTACGGCATGGCGGCAGGCCAAGCCTGGCCGCAACATTTGCGCAAGCTCGTCTTCCTGGGCACGCCGCACCATGGTGCGTTGCTGGAGCGCGGGGGCAATTGGGTGAACGTCTGCCTGGGTCTAAGCCCGTACACGGCCCCATTCGCTCGTTTGGGTAAACTCCGCAGCGCTGGCATCACCGACCTGCGCTATGGCAATCTGCTCGACGAAGATTGGCAAGGATTTGACCGCTTCGAGCATGCGGGAGACCTCCGGCATCCGGTGCCCCTGCCGGAAGGAGCATGGTGTTATGCCATTGCCGCTAACGTCGGGAAGAAGGGCGGCGATCTTTTCGGGGATGGGATGGTGCCCGTAAACAGCGCTCTGGGTCGCCACCAAGATCCAAGACGGAACTTGTCTTTCGCCCCATCTCGGCAGTGGGTCGGCTATAGCATGAACCATTGGGACCTGCTGAGTCGGCCCGCCGTGTATGAACAGATCAGACGCTGGATCGCGTCCCCACGCAAGCCTTCTATTAAGTATTACATAATATAGTGACATTCAGGAGGACTTATGCTACTCTCGGGGCATGGGAAACCCGGCGGGAGTACGGAGAGATTTCGGGGAGTTAGAACAGCGGCGTTGGCGGGCCGCGCAACTGCTGCGCGAAGGAGTTCATCAGGCGGAAGTGGCGCGGCAGGTGGGAGCGCACCGGCAGTCGGTCAGTCGTTGGGCGGCGCAACTCAAGCGCGGCGGACTGCGGGCCCTGAAAAAAGCGGGACACGCGGGACGGCGCGCGCGTTTGCGTCCGGAAGACCTGCGACGGATCGAGAAGGGCCTGAAGCGGGGAGCGGAGGCGCTGGGCTACGAAACCGGTCTTTGGACTTCGTGGCGGGTGGCGCACCTGATCGAGCAGGAATGCGGGGTGAAATATCACCCCGTGCAGGCGTGGCGGATTCTGCGCCAGTTGGGATGGAGTTGTCAGCGCCCGGTGGGACGAGCGCTGGAACGCGACGAAGACAAGATTCGGCGGTGGAAGCAGCAGCGTTGGCCGCAGATTAAAAAAAAGCCCGCAAAGAAGGCCGCACCATCGTCTTCATCGACGAAAGCGGACTGAGCGAGCGCCCGCACCGCTGCCGCACCTGGGCGCCGCGGGGACAAACGCCGGTGCTGCAATATCACTTCAACTGGAAGATGCTGTCGGCGATGGCGGGGGTGACGTGGTGGAACTTCTACTTTCGGCTGTTTGCGGGGACCATTCGCAGTCCGCAGGTCATCGAGTTTCTCACCCATTTGCTGCGCCACATTCCCGGCAAGCTGCTCATCATCTGGGACGGATTAACCGGCCATCGCAGCCGCATGACCTGGGAGTTCATCCGCCAGCAGCGTGGACGATTGTGGGTGGAGTTTCTTCCCGGCTATGCGCCGGACCTGAATCCGGTCGAGTACCTGTGGTCGCACTGGAAGCAACACGAGTTGCCAAATTTCTGCCCGCAGAACTTTGGCCAGCTCAGCCACTATGCTCGCAAGGCTCTGCGCCGGATGCGGAAGCGGCCCTCGCTGGTGATCGCCTTCTGGCGGCAGGCGGAACTGTTTCCACTGTAACTATATTATGCAATTCTCAATAGAAGGGCACATCGCTGTCGGTGATGGCCGTCTCGTCATAGGCAGCATTGGCTGGCTGCTGTCGGTTGCCATTTCCATTGCCCTTCGAGTGGAGAAACTCAACCTTGTCGGTTTATATGAAGATGCTGCAGAAAATCTGCGATTGATCCGCCACTTCTGATCCCGTAGCCCGTCACCCAGTCCCAGCAATTAGGCCGATTTCAGGAGCCTTGGGCTTTGAGCTCCAGAGCAACCTGAGCGCACACCGCTCTATCCAGTTCGCCCCTAGCCGCGACGGCGCCGGAGGCCAAGAACTGTAGACTTACCGCTCCCTCATTGGGGATCTTGCGAGCAGTTGCTCAAGTGTTTGTCGATCGGCTGAGAGATATTTCTCTTCGGGGCTATCCAAAACCTTCTCGAAAGTGTCGCAACCGGTCGTCGTGCTCGACCATTCGTCTTCCTTGCTGAGGCGACTGCTGGTCAAAAGCCAGTGGGTTGTGATGGTTGGGTTTGGTGCTTTGTCCTTTGCCCAACCGCACCAGGTGCAAACGGAATAGTGACCATAGCCCGGACCAGGCTCTTCAATTTGGAACTGCACCGCAAAGCCCAACATTTGCTTTCCATTTTCTACAGGACTCGTTCTCCCGGTCAGAGTCCGAACGTGGGGATCACGGCCAACAATAGAGCGAAATTTCCCCGCCAGGGCTCCGTCCTCATCCTCGTCCAGTAACAGGATGGACCTGAGTTCATTCATCCACACGCCTGTAAGCGACATTTCGGACCTCGCAGTCACACCACTCCGCAGGGGGATGATAACAGCAGACGGAACGCCGTTCAGACTTGGCCACCGCGCGAAAGCGACCGCGCAGGCAGTTCTGGCGGTACTGGATTGTAGAAGAATCCGGAAGCCCACTCGAATCCAGTAATGCGAAACATCTGAGGCAGGACTTCTATATGCCATAAGCTGATTGGAATTATTCTGCTGGTATGCTTGGCTATCCTTTTGGGTCTGATTACCGCCCTTCATGTTGACTAGACAAGGCCCGGGGTGGTTGGCCATTGACCGATACCGCTTTGCGAGAGGGTCACGTCTACTCCCAGTCCAGGCGGGAGAATGGGAAAAAGTGTTCTCCTCACCCTATACCTGGAGCACATCGCCTTCACGGGCAACCATCTCGTACAACACAGGATTGACGAAGAACCCGATGAAGAGGCGAGAGATGAGACCGGCAACGATGACGATGGCAAACGGCCTTTGCGTATCCGATCCGATGCCAGTGGAAAGGGCCGCGGGCAGCAATCCAAGGCACGCGACGAGAGCCGTCATCATGATCGGACGGAGCCGAAGAAGCGAAGCTTCCCGTGTGGCGGCGCGAATGCCCATTCCCTCCTGGCGCAACTTGTTGATGTAGGAGACGAGAATCACGGCGGTCTCCACGGAAACCCCAAGCAAAGCCAGAAGACCGAGGACTGAGGAAACGCTGAAGGGCGTGTGAGTAAGTTTCAGCGCAACCAGCGCTCCCACCGGTTCCGTCATAATGACTCCCAGGGCAATGGTGACCGGGAATTTGAAATTTCCGTAGAGCGCAAACAGGATCATGAAAATCAGCACTACGGCAAGTGGACCAATAAAATACATCTGCGATTTGGCCTCGAGAAACTGGCTGTATTCGCCGCCCCACGACATCGTGTAACCCTGCGGTAGGGTCACGGCCTTCTTCACAGCCGCCTGCCCGTCTCGCACCGCCCGCTCTAAGTCGCGCCCCTCGATGCTGTACTGCACGCCGATGTAGCGGGAGTTATTTTCGCGATAAATGAAAGATGCGCCGTTCCCCTGAGCAATCTTGGCGAGCTGACTGAGTGGGATCTGCTGCCCATCGGGCGTACCCACTAATAGGTTTCCAATCTCATGGGCGTTGCTGCGGAATTGGGGCTGCATCCGGACAACCAGATCGAACAGTTTCTCCCCTTGAATGACCTGGGTAACCGCCTGCCCACCGACTGCAGCCGAAATCACAGCTTCCACGTCCGCAACGTTGATCCCGTACCGTGCGATTTTGTCCCGATCGACATCGACAAGCAGGCTGGGCTGGCCCAGTTCGCGCACTACGGTGAGATCGGTGAACCCGGGTACGTTGGACAGCGCATTCTTGATCTGGATCGCTTTGTCCTGGAGTACGTTCAGGTCTTCACCATAGACCTTGATCGCCAAAGAACTCTTGAGGCCAGTGAGTGCTTCGTCCACGGCGTCTTCCGCGGGCTGGGTGTAGTTGAAAATGATCCCGGGAAAAGCACTGAGTTTCTTGTTAATCGATTCGATCAGTTGTTTTTTCTCACTAATCTCGCCGATCCACGATTTGTCCTTATACGGCTTCAGGCCAACATAGAACTCGCAGTTAAAAAAGCCCGTGGGATCAGTGCCGTCGTCGGGCCGTCCTAACTCTGACCCCACGACAGTAACTTGCGGATAAGACATCAGAATGTCGCGTATCTGAGGAGCGATCTTGCTCGCCTCCTCAAAAGAAATGGTGTACGGCATCGTAGCTCGGACCCAGAGCGCGCCTTCGTCGAGGTGAGGCATAAACTCACCGCCGATGAAGGGCACCAACAGCAGGGTCGCTAGGAAGATCAGGGTCGCGATCAACATGGTTGTCTTGGGCCGGTTGAGCGACCAATCGAGCTGAACTGCGTATTTCCGCTTCATCCATTCAAATGCGCGATTCGGTTTTTCGTGCACGCCTTTCTTGAACCAGTAGGAGGCGAGCACGGGTATCAACGTGAGCGTCAAGATGAGCGCGCCGACCAGCGCAAAAGACATGGTCTCAGCCATGGGGTGAAACAGTTTGCCCGAGGCTCCGGTCAGCGCGTAAATCGGCAGATAGCCGGCGAGGATGACGGCCACCGAATAGAAAATCGGGCGATCCACATCTTTCGCAGCGGCAAGAATGACCTCGTTCAGCGTGTATGGCTGTCCCTCCCGCAGTGCCAACTCGCGATAGATGTTTTCGACCATGACCACGGTGCCATCGATGACAATTCCGAAATCAATCGCGCCGATGGAGAGCAAATTCGCGGCAACGTCGTGCGCATGGAGCACGATGAAGGCAAACAGAAGCGAGAGTGGAATGGTGATGGCAACAATGATCGCAGCCCGGAAACTGACCAGAAAGAAAATCAGCACGACTAAAACCAGTACCATGCCGCGAAGCAGGTTCGCTTCCACCGTGTCCGTAGTCAGGTCTACGAGTTCACTGCGGTCGTAATAAGGATGAATCTTGACGTCAGGCGGCAGTATCTGGCGGTTCAGGTCCTCCGTTTTTGCCTCAACGGCTTTCAGGACGGTCTGCGTCTGCTCCCCACGCAGCATCAGAATGACGCCCTCCACGGCATCGTCATTTTTCTGGAAGCCGAATTCGCCGAGGCGTGGTGCGTGC
>Ga0209517_10001183_pt1 | contig 40670 bp, 33 predicted proteins | sample PeaSoiMetSII2010_FD_187695 | JGI IMG/M metagenome (GOLD analysis project Ga0209517, IMG submission 187695) | Peat soil microbial communities from Weissenstadt, Germany - SII-2010 (SPAdes) (version 2) | ecosystem: Environmental > Terrestrial > Soil > Wetlands > Peat | place: Germany...
AAGTCAACTATGCCGCGATGCGTTACCGGACCCGCAACGACCAGATGAATCACCTGGACGGCGACAAGGCGCGCATGGACATCGGGCGCGAGGATTGCCGGGTCTTCAAGGAAGGTGCGGAAGACACCCCGGCAATCGAGCAGCGGTTCGAAGAGGGGTTCGATTGGGCGACGGATCATCACGTTCAGAATTTTCTGGAATGCGTCAGGAAGCGTCAAACGCCGACGGCCTCGGTGCGGCTCGGATTCCAGGCGGCCCTCGTGGTGCAGTTGGCCAACATCTCGATCAAGAGCGGCCGTCGCGTGAGATGGAACGCCAAGCTGAACAGAGTGGAGGTATGAGAGCGGCTATTTCTTCAGGCACCGGCTCTGCCGGGCAATGAGAATAAAGATCATTGAGAGACAGGAGCGACTATGGATCGGAAACTCTCGCGCCGCGACGTTCTGGCCATCGCATCTTTGTTGCTGGCCGGGACCGCCGACGCACAGCCCGCCAATCGGAATCGGAAATTGAAAGTGGCTATCTTCTCCAAGCATCCCCAATTTCTCCAGGAAGAAGAATTGGCTAAGGGCGCCACCACCATCGGTTTTGCAGCTCCGTCCGAGCTCCCGATGGCCGGCCGCGAGCTGTACGACAAGTTCGGAGGAGACTTAAGCAGCTTCATGTAGGGAGAAAGCAGTCCATGAATACCGCTCTAATATCCAATTCCCATCTGTTGCGTCGGGCGCTGAAGAGGTCGCGGCTGTGCGCAGCCGCCGCGGCGTGCTTGCTTGCTCTTCTGTGCACATCCACCCTGTCTGCGGCAACACGCAGTTTGGTCCTCAAGTCCCCCAAGGGGATTTTGATGCTGAACTTCGCGCTCGATGCGTCGGGCGCCGCCACCTATTCCGTCAATCGCGGCGCGGAGCCGGTGCTGCTCACCTCGCGGCTCGGCTTCGCGCCGGACTGGGCAAGCGGGTTCATCCTTGCTTCGAGCGCTAGAACGCATCATCGCGGCTCCTGGAAGGAGTTGTATGGCGAGCGCGAGATGATGCCCGATAACTACAACGAGCTCACGGTCAAGCTCGCGAAGGCGAACGGCCACGGACTCACCGTTCAGCTCCGCGCCTACGAAGGCGGCGTGGCCGTGCGTTACGGCGCGCAAGAGCCCATGAAAGTCCAGAAGGAATTGACGGACTTTCACTGGCCCGCCAACAGCTCTGCCTACGAAGAGCACGGCACCGAAGGCGTGTATCGCCTCAACGCGGTGTCGCAGATTGCGCCGCTTTGCCAGACGCCTCTCACCGTAACGTTGGCCGACGGCACCCATGCGGCCATCCTTGAAGCCGCGAACGTCGATTTCCCGCAGATGACGGTGGGCGCGGAACAGGGAGTGGACGACACCCTGATTGCGGAGCTGGGCGGGCCTGGCACGCTGCCTGCGGGAGGCTTCACGCCGTGGCGCCTGGTGATGTATGCCAAAACGCCTGGCGAGCTGCTGGAGCACAACTACCTGGAGCTGGATCTGAACGCTCCGCAGGCGCTCACCAATGCGGCCTGGATCAAGCCGGGCAAGGTCATGGCCGATGTCACGCTCTCCACCGAGGGCGCGCACAAGGTGATCGACTTTGCGGCGGCGCATCACATCCAGTACATGGGCTTCGATTGCTGCTTTTACGGATCGGGCGATGCGACTCACGAGCGCACGGTGGACAGAATGGGCAGGCCCGTGCCCCCGCTCAGCATTCATGATGCCGTGCGCTACGGCAAGGAGCATGGCGTGGGCGTCTGGGTCTACATCGACCACAGTCAGGCCGAAAAGCAGCGCGACATCCTCTTCCCGCTCTACGAGAAATGGGGCCTGGCCGGCGTGAAGATTGGATTCGTGAGAGTCGGCACACAGCAGGATACCGCCTGGATCACGGAGACCATTCGCAAAGCCGCCGAGCATCACCTCATGCTCGACATTCACGATGCTTACCGCACCACGGGATATACCCGCATCTATCCCAATCTGCTCACGGTCGAGGGCATCCGCGGCAACGAGAACTGGCCCACGCCGGAGCACGACGCAACCATACCGTTCACGCGCTATCTGGCCGGCTCGGCCGACTACACCATCTGTTATTTCAGCAGCCCGCAACTCAAGAACACCCACGGCCATCAGCTCGGCATGTCCATCATCTCCTACAGCCCGCTGCAATGGGTCTTCTGGTATGACAAGCCATCGGGCTACCAGGGCGAGCCCGAGATCAGTTGGTTCGAGCGTCTGCCCACGGTCTGGGACGAGACCCATGTGCCGCTGGGCGAAATCGGCAAATACGCGGTGGAAGCGCGCCGGAACGGAACGGATTGGTTCGTGGGCGCTGTTGGCGACAGCCAGGGAAACAACCTGCGCCTGCCCATGAAGTTCCTCAAGGCCGGCGTGACCTACGACGCCACCATCTATAGTGACGACCCCGCCGTGCCCACGCCCACGCACATAGCCATCACCCACCGCAAGATCACCAGCGCGGATACCGTCGATTTCGCCCTGCTTCCGAGCGGCGGCGAGGCAATTTATCTCACACCCGCGGCAGGAAAGGCGGAGAAATAGAGCATCTCACGCAGTTCCCCAGGTCGCATACGCCCCGGTCCACCGCAGCGGAAGGCACGGGCGCCCGCACCGGCTCCGATCGCAAGCTTATGGAGGGATTTTTGCGTCCCCTGCATTTGCCCCTGGCTTGCCGGTGCGCTCGCCTTCGATCAAGGGAAAGCTCAGCCTGAAGGTGGCTATAGATTCTTACGCCGTTAATCGTAAACAGAAATACTTCAACAATTCCGAGGTCTTAACATGTTAAGACTTGCCCGTAAACTGTTGGGATTTCAAGGGCGAAGCCCTTGGCTAGTGTTTAGGTAGCGGAAACCAGGATTGAAATTTCCGATCAATGGTAGAAAACCATTCCGGAGGAGAAGTATGAAGATCACCAGACGTACCGTTCTCGGCGCTGCCGCAAGCGCGATCCCAGTATTGCGGCCGTCCGCATTTGCCCAGCAAACCACGCCCGCCGTGGGAAGAGGGTCGGCGACGCTGCCCGCCGGCGACGAATTGACATGGGGCAAGGAACCCATCGAAGACCGGACCAGCCATCGCGCGACGATCTGCCTCAACGGGATTTGGCAGGCGATGCCCGCGGTGAACGAAGGCCGCTTGCAACCCACGGGCGACTGGGGCTACATCCGTGTTCCCGGCGGCTGGCAGGACAACGGAAACCGCATGCCGGGCATTGTCGCCGCCGGAACGGGCAGCGCCTGGAAAGATTTCAACGGCAGTCAGTTGGCCCGCATGTGGTATGAGCGGCCGATCAACATTCCCGCCGATTGGGCGGGACGCGCCGTGCTCGTGGAATTTGAGCGTCTCAGCACGGATGCCCGGGTCTTCGTCAACGACCGCGAGTGCGGCGACGTGCACTGGCCCGAAGGCGTCGTCGATATCACACGCGCGGTCACGCCGGGTAAGGAGGCGACGCTCCGCGTGTTGGCGGTGGCGGCGCCCGAAGAGTCGGCTGTCGAGACCCTGATGGCCGGCAACGAGCCCGCGCCCGCCGCCCGGCCGCAGGCGGGGGTAGGTCGCGGTGCCGCCCGCCCCCAGAGCGCCGGTGGCGGCCTCCCCGCGCGCGGGTCGGCGGCGGCAACGGGCCGTCCGATTCCAGCCTCAATGCGTTCGTCCAGGGCGGCGGTAAGGTTGTGGTCCTGCCGCGCAGCGGCGAAAGCCTGCCGCTGGGCGGCTCGCAAAAGAAGGTGGACAGCTTCCACGGCTCGTTGAACGTCCCCGACTGGCCGGAGGCCCGCGGGCTGAGCGAATCGGACCTGCGCTGGCGGACCGATGCCGAAGCGTGGCTGATCGCCTCGGGCGGCGACGTGGGCGCGGATGGATTGCTGGCCCGCAAGGTTTTGGGCAAGGGCGTGCTGCTGTACACCGAACTCGACCCGAACCGATTCGATGCCGACAACAAGACTTACTTCCGCTTCACGCGGTGGCGGCAGACCCGGGCTTTGTGCCAGGTGCTGGCCAACCTGGGCGGGCAGTTTGCGGCCGACAAGCTGATCTTCACGGTCATCCCGGCGAGCGCGGCCACGCAGCCGTGGGTATTCGAGCCGCTGAAACAGCCGAGCGGGTTCTACAGTTCGGATTACCGCGACGACTATATCGCCGGCGACGATCCGTATCGGTGGTACAACTGGTAGGGCCGGGCAGACGCACCCATCCGGAGTCCGGACCCGAGAAGGCCTCGGCTGGCAGCTACGGGCATAGTGCAAAGCCCTGCTGAAGAACATTCGTGATCACCTCAGACGCCGGAAGGAACCTCGAAGGCGGCGGACTCTTTGCAACAGGGGGCCGGGAATCTCAAAGCCGTGCGTGTTCCTGTTGCGGAATCCAAGTCAACGGCCCGGCTTGGCGTCGGCGCGTGTGGTGAAGACTTCCTTGCTGAAGCGCGGCACTTCCTTGCTGTCCGTCGTCAAAGACATGACATACCTGAACCCCTCTGACCACTTGTCGCGGAAGACGGTGAGTCTCCAACCATCGATTACTGCGGTTGGATTGCCGGCCTTCTTGGACCGATTCCACTGCCGCAACTCGCCGTTCAGTTTCTCCTTTAGAACGTCGATGTCAGTATTCCTCGCGATTCCTCCTGCATTGCCGTGTACGCAGTCTTCACGATCTCTTGATCGCTTTGTATGGCGCCCAAGGCATACCCGGTGAACTTCACGCCTTGCCACACTTTGGGCACTTTGCCGCTGATCTTCTTCGACATATATTTGAGCCCACGATTCCTCATCAGATCATTGAATTCACGGTCTTTCAACGGCTCGAAGTTCTTGTTATCAGCACACCACCTAAGATAGACGTGGCGCATGTCGAATACTGTGACGTACGCTTCCCGATTCACTAACAGGCAATCGTCAGCGAAGTCAGCCATTCTATCGTTCTGCCGAAATAGTTGCTCTGTCGCGTCACGCACGCACGGAGGCAGAACCAAACCGTTCTTGCGCCACATCCCGCAGCCCGCGACGATCCACGCGAGAACTGTACGCAATACTCCCTGGTCTTCGAGCAGACGCTTCTTGAGACCCACGTCAACTCTGGTCAATGGATCTTCCGCGATAACGTTGTCAAAAGGAATCTCAACATACCGGCGCTTGTTACCGGTATCACACGAATCGAACTGGGGCCGATGATTGGTCTGAAACACAATCTGAAATGTTGCTTCAAATTCTCGCTCTTCCGAGTAGAGCTTCCGGGCCGTGATCGTGTCGTTCCCGGATACCAGTTTCAGAAAGTTCTCTTGGACTTTTGAGTTCCTGTCGAATTCAGAGGTCAATGCGAGACGGCAACCTTCCAGACGGGCAATATCTCCGGATGCCGCACCGCCGCTTCTGTTCTGCTGTAAGAGTGAATTTGAAGAGATCGTGCGAACGTAATCGGTGCCTAGAGCCTTCGCGACCAAGGACCAGAATGTACCTTTACCGGTCCCTCCGTCCCCATGACAAAGAACGAGCAATTCCTCCGACTTGTTACCTTGCGCGACGTATCCACAGAACGTCTGGAGAAATGCAGGAAGGTCTTCGTGTTTCCTGGTAATCGTTGCCAATACATTGTCCCATTCCGGAGACTTGGCCGCAAGCTCGAATTCTATCGGGCAGAGTTGCGTCAAGTAAAGCTTTCGGTCGTGTGGCTGCAACTGTCCTGAGTACAGATCGACCACACCATTGGCACAGTTCAGGAGGTTCTCGTGTTTGTCGAATAGATCCTTGCTGGTGATAATGTCGGGAATTGACGACGCGCTTTTTGCCGCTGCTGAGAGACGGTCGGTCATGGCGGTACGGCTAGCCCACGAGTGCATGGCTTTCTGTGCCTTGTCGAATGCTTCCTGCTCTTCCCTGGTCGCGTTCTCCGTTACCTTCATTCCCGTGGCTTCACGCTTGATGTCTTCGGCCAGTGTCTTTGAGAGTTCCTGAACTTTGTTATTGCGATCCAGTAGCCAGCGCTTGCCGTCGAAAACGTACCAGCTTTTCTCCTCCGGGCAGTATCGGGCGTCCTCCTTGAACTTGTCTACGAACCGTCTCCCGTTGCCGATGTCATTGAGCTCGTATGCTTCTGACTGGCGCCTGATACCAAGCCACTCCAGAATTACGTTCAGGACTTTGCGGTCGTAGGATTCCAGCAGTTTTGGGAAACCATACAGATTTTCGGCCTCGTTCTGCTGGATGGACTCCATACCTCACGGATGTCTTTCAAGTCTTTGCTGTGATTGTGTCCAGGCTTTCGCGAGTGTTCATACGCGCTGGTGATGATTGCCTCGATGTCGTTGGGCTTCAGGCCTCCTTTGGACAACACCCTGGCCCATGCACGCTTGGTGTAGTGGCGATCATTCTCAGGCCAGTACTTCGCCATCAGTGCGATGGCTCCAATGCTGAGAACCCTCCGGAGCAACTTCTGGGCGGATATTGTTACGATCTGTGACGGCTCGTGACCTGGGAGGTACTCGATTGGCTCCCCGGACGGATGGATCGAAGGAGGAATGACCGTCTGGTAGCCCCTGGACCCATCCTTCTTGACGGAGCGATACTCGATGATGCATTCCTGCGTCAGCGGATCTTTGAGTTTCGCCGACGGTAACGATTCGTCCGTGTAGTAGAGATAATGAGACGGAGTCTTTGACTTGTGGCCGAATTTGCAGGTGCTTTCCCGCATCGGCAGGCCTTGTGCGGCCAGGGCTACCGCAAGCTGTGTGTCACAATCGACGTCCGTCAGATTCCTCGCGCCGCCAAGTAGAACTCCGAGCGCTGTGCCCTCTCGGTCGAAGTCGGATTCCGTGTATTGATGTGCGGCTGCTTTTTCCGGCCAGCCAGGGATCGTCGGCACTTTCGAGGGACGACCATTTGCTGGTGGAAGTGGGAGTGTATCCCAACCCTCTGTGATTCGTTCTAGATGTGTGTGATAAATATTGGTGACAGACATTACCTCATTCCCGCCGTCAAGGAGCTTCGGACTCTTTGACGGCACTTCTTTTTACCGAGCTAGAAAGTCCTGCCAAGCAGTCTTGCTCACGCGCTGATGACCACCCATTCGGTATGCTTTCAACCAGCCGCGTTTGATCCATGTGTACACGGTCGCTCTGCACACGAAAGCGATCAATGCAAGCTCGGGCACGGTGTAGAAATCTCTATCTTCCATGTTTGGAGTGGACCCCATTTTTGAGACAGCCAGTTAACCCCTGAAAATCATTGAAGGGGAAAACTGGAACATGAAGACTCGCAGAAAATTCACCAAAGATTTCAAGCAGACGGCGGTGAGCCGGCTGAACAGTGGCCAGAGCGTGGCCGAGGTGGCCCGCGCCTTGGAGGTGCATCCCAGTGACCTGCACCGCTGGCGCCGGGAGTTGCAGGATCACGGTGAGCGGGCGTTCAGTGGCGCGGGCAAGAAACGCGCCGAAGAGAGCCGGATGGCCGAGTTGGAACGGAAGGTTGGCCAGCAGGCCATGGAGATCGATTTTTTAAAGCGAGCCTTGCAGCATGTCGAGGAGCAGCGCCTGCTGCGGGCATTCAACAACGGCGCGCCTTCTACGGGCAGGTCGAGGAAGAAGTGAAAACCGGGACCAGGTTGAGCGTGCTCCGGATGTGCGAGGCGGCGGGATTCAGCCGCGCGGGCTACTACCGTTTTCTGGACCCGGAAAAGCCCTGCGCGTTGGACCTGGACTTGCGCGATGAGATGCAGAAGATCGCGTTGGAGTGGCCCAGCTATGGAAGCCGCCGGATCACGCAGGAACTGAAGGCCCGCGGCTGGGAAGTCAATCGCAAGCGGGTGCAGCGGCTGATGCGGGAAGACAATCTTCTGTGCGTGGTGAAGCGGAAGTTCGTGGTGACGACCGACTCGGCGCACGGGTTGAAGGTCTATCCCAATCGGGCGGCCTCGATGATCCTCACCGGCGTCGATCAGCTTTGGATAGCGGACATCACGTACATCCGGCTGGAAGAGGAGTTCGTCTACCTGGCGGTGATCCTGGATGCCTATTCGCGGCGCGTGATCGGATGGCACCTGAATGATGGGCTGGACGATTCCTTGACGCTGACTGCGCTGCGCATGGCGCTGCAGGAGAGAACGGTGCGGCCCGGGTTGGTTCATCATTCCGACCGGGGGGTGCAGTACGCCAGCGGCGATTACACGGACTTACTGAAGGACAACGGCATTGACATCAGCATGAGTCGCAAGGCGAACCCCTGGGACAATGCCGCGTGTGAGTCGTTCATGAAGACCCTCAAATATGAAGAGGTATACCGAACTGAATATCGGAATCTGGCACACGCCCGCGCCGCCATCGGCGAGTTTTTGGAGAAGGTCTACAACGAAAAGCGTCTGCACTCGGCATTGGACTACCGATCACCGGCGCAGTTTGAACGCACGCTGGTGACGCGCACGGCGCCGGAGGCAGCGAGGGCTTCGGCATGAAGATTCCACACAGGGGCGGGGGGCGATCACCAGCCGGCTGCAGGGGTTGGATCATCGCGGTGAAGGAAGAGACCGCGCCCAGGAAAAGGGCTGGCTTCGAGTTCCTGCGTAGCACGTGCGAGTGTGCGGCGGAGGTAATCCTCTGGATGGGAGTGTTGTCGCGGAAATCCCGGACTGCCGCCGCGCAGGATGGTTACGACTTGTGGAGCCGGCATTCCCCGGAGGAGCAATTCCTTGGCGATCCATTTATCCGCGATGCTCCAGTCGGGCTGTGGGAAGCGTTCCAGAATCCGCAGCCGGTGCAACCAACGGGCATAGATTTTGGCGGTCGCCGTAGAGCCCGCCGCGTGGGTGTGTGTGGCCGCCGGCAGAGGCAGACGGGAGGCCTGCGCCGGGTTCGATGGACTGTCCAAACCGTGCTCCGCCGCCTGGAGCAAAGCGGCGCCCTGGGCAGCCAAGCCGGCGTGGGTATGCAGCGCCTTCACCCACGGCGAGTCACCGCGTCGGTTGCGTCGCTGGGGTTTCTGATTGGTGAAGCCGGCCAAGCGGCCCAGATGACGCCAATCGGTGCTGGCCAAGTCGCCGCCATAGAGGTTGGCCAACTGTTTGCCGACCTGGCTGGCAACGGCAGCTGGGATGGGTGTGTCACTGACTTGCACCCAGGCCTGGAGATTGCCGGGGCTGGTTTGGAGTACCACACACGGTTCGTGACCAGCGGCCCGCATGGCTTCGACGACGGCTGGGCCAGCGTCATCCAGATCGACGAGGATGTAGCCCGCATTGCGCTGCTCGGCGTAGGGATGGAGGTAGACGTCGCAACCCTCCCGGTTGCGAACGCGCAAGAACCTGATGGTGGCTGGATGCGTCAGTTGGGCAGCGGTCCACAGCCGCTCTCCGGGAAATGCTCTTCTGGTTTGGCAATGAATCAGACGGACGAGATAGAGGTCGTGGGGCATGGCTGCAAGCTGGCGGCGCACGGCCTGCATCGTGAGATTGAGTCCGAGGTCGAACATGGACCCAATTTTGGAATCGAAAGGACACGTCGTACAATGAATTCTCAGCGGACGGCGAACAGTGGGTTAACTGGTTGTCTCAGCCTTGGGGTCCACCGCAGTTTTCTGACTCCCTCTACTCTATTTAGACAAGCTTGATTCTTCATTCACGGACCTTGTGCTTTTGAACGGAAAAGGTAGCCGAGGTAGCCGGATTGGTAGCCGGATGAATTTCGCTGTAGCCTATAGACAGCTAAGGAGTTGTGCGAAAGGTAGCCGAGGTAGCCGGATTCTGCAGAGACTTTTGGTCCATTTTACTTATAGGATTCTTAACAACTAAGGAAAACTCTTTAGAAAATGTGGCTACCGTGGCTACTCTGGGGTTAACTCCCTGGTCCTCTATCACTTACATCCAGCTACCTATCCGGCTACCTTTCTCATCTTCGGCTACCTGTACTTTCTGCCTCTTCTGGACCCGTCCCAGCCCTCTAAATTTCCGTCTGCCTCCCAGGATCTACACCAGCAATTCACCTCTTGCGCCCACCGCCCGGAGCTTGTAGTTTCACCTATCAGGTCACAAAGGACATCAACGCGAAGCAATGGTTCAGCTGGAAATGGAGAGAGCGTTCTCCCAGTAAGATAGTGGAGCGAACGCATGAAGAAGCAACGGGAGAAACGCCATGATCAACCGTCGCGAGTGGCTCGTTTTATCCGCGTCTGGACTCTGGACGCCGTTGCTGGCCGCGGACCCGCCCGAGCCGCAAGACGCCGACGCTGTAGTCCACCTTGGACCCGATGGCGTATGGCCCTCGCAGCCGCCCTCCGGCTGCCCTTTTGCGCCCTCGAAGTCGATCCGCGGCCTCGCCTTCACCGGACGCCAGGCCTCCTACACCAACGCCGATACGTGGTACCCGTCGTGGGCCTCCGACGGTGCCATGTACTCGCCCTGGACCGACGGCGAAGTGAACGGTGTGCGGAATGGGTCGGGCGGAGAGAAGGCCACTACCTCTTGCGCCAAGATCACGGGCGACGATCCGCTCCATCTGACCGTGACGTACATCGGCGCGTTCCCCGGCAATCCCACGCCCTACGGCGGCCGCTACCCCTGCGGGAGCCTCGTTCACAACGGCATCTGGTACTACGGAACCTACTGTCTACTCGAGACCAAGGGCCTCGGGCTCAACTGGGACGTCCTCGGACCCTTCTCCCGAAGAGAATCGGCGTGGTTGTTTTCACACGGAAAAGAAGAGACAATCAGCCACGGACGCAGCATCCCATGACGCCCCGCCAACGCCTGCTTTGCGCCATCCGGCGCCAGATTCCGGATCGGCTGCCCGTGACCACGCATCATGTGATGCCGGCGTTCCTCAAATCGCATTTGGGGGACATCTCCGCTGGCGAGTTTTTCGACCGCTTCTTTCTGGACGCCATCCACTGGACCGTGCCACATATGCCGGACGCCGAGGCCGGCGAGTACCCCGACCCGCTGCAAGGGGAGATCGGGTTTCTGGAGAGCCGGCGTGTTTCGTCTCCAGAGTGGCGTGTGGAGTTCGAGGACTGCTCCGAGGGCGCGCGCCGCCTCACCCGCTATCGTTTCGTGACGCCGCGGAGCGAGTTGAGAATGGTGATCGAGGACGCCGGGTACACGGCCTGGGTCCGCGAGCCGTTGATCAAGCAAAAGCCGAACATCGACGTGATCGGCGAGTTCGCCACGGCACCGAAGTGCGACGTCGCAGAGGTCAACCTAGCGGCCGAGAAGATGGGCCAGGGTGGCATCGTGCGCGGCCATATCTGCTGCTTCGACGTGTTCGGTCAACCGGGCTGCTGGCAGGACGCCTGCTGCCTGGCGGGCACCGAAACGATGATCTTAGCAACGCAGGACGACCCGCAATGGGTACATGAGTTCCTCAAGATCCTACAGCGCCGCAAGCGCGTGTTCGTGCGGTCGCTGAAGGGCGCGCGCTACGACATTCTTGAACTTGGTGGCGGCGATGCCTCGTCCACGGTGATCTCGCCGCGCATCTTCGACCGCTTCGTCGCACCGTACGATTGCGAACTGATCGAGGAGGCCCACCGCGCCGGGCAGCGGATCGTCTATCACACCTGCGGGGGCATGATGCCGTTGCTGGAGCGCATCGCCGATATGAACCCCGATGCCATGGAAACGTTCACGCCCCGAAGCATGGGCGGCGATACAAACCTGGCCGAGGCCAAGCGCCGCATCGGGGATCGCGTCTGCATGATCGGCGGTTTCGACCAGTTTCACTTTCTGAAAGGCTGCACGCCTGAGGAGACCCGCCGCGAAGTCCGCCGCTGCTTCGAAGCGGCCGGTGCGGGTGGCGGATATGTTCTGAGCCCCTCGGATCACTTCTTTGAAGCCGACCTGCCTCTGCTGGAGGCGTTCGTCGACGAAGCGCGGAAATGCGTGTACTGGGTATGACGTCGGTATTCTGTTGGCCGGCGCACTAAGTTCCGCGCGTCGCAGCGCCATCTGGAGCCAGTCCAGCCTGCGAAATGCGGGCCCCTCATTTGGCGGAAACTGCGGTCTCCACTGCCTCTTCGCCCGCCCAAGCCCTTTCGATCTCCTCCAAAGTCTTATTCTTGGTTTCGGGAACCCATCGCCAGGTCACGACGGCCTGCGCGATGGCCATTGCCGCCAGGAATCCGAATGTGACTACCTTGCCGATCTGGTTGAACGCATACGGGAAGAAGAGCACGACCACGGCGTTGGCGAGCCACTGCGTGAGAACGGGCACGGCCATGGCGGTGCCGCGGATGTTGTTCGGAAAGATCTCCGAGACCAACGTCCAAAATACCGGGCCGATGCACGACGCGAAAAACGCCAAATAGCCCAGGATTAAGACGAGCACGACAGTGCCTTGGAAACGGCCGGCCGCTACCGCCACGGCGAGGAGCGTCAGGGCGGCTGCCATGCCGAGTGAGCCGACGATGTAGAGCGGCTTTCGCCCGTAGCGGTCGATCACCCAGAACGATACCAAGGTGAACACGAGATTATTAACCCCGACGATGAAGGTGGAAAACAGCGCGGCATCGAGCTTCCAGCCAGCGGAGCGCAGGATGGTGGGAGCGTAGTCAATGATGGTGTTAATCCCGGAGACGTGAACCAGGATGGCTAGAACAAAGCCGACCACCACGGCACGCCGGATTCCAGGCCGCAGCAGATCGAGCCAGGCTTGGCGCTTCTCCGACAGGCTGGCGCGGATTTCGACGGCCTCCGATTCGGCGCTCGCGCGTCCCGCAATGCGCTCCAGAATCGCCAACCCCTCGCGTTCCCGGCTAGCCAAAAACAGGTAGCGCGGCGTCTCGGGCGCGCGCAGCAACAGCAGGAAGAAAATCACCGCGGGGACCACCCCGGTTATGAACATCCAGCGCCAATTGGCCGCGCCTGCGTTGCGTAGTAGGTAGTTGATGCAATACGACATGAGGATGCCGACCACGATGGACAACTGATATAGCGTCCCCATGCGCCCCCGCAATGAAGGCGGCGAAACTTCCGCCACATACATGGGCGACAGAATGGACGCGCCTCCGACCGCCAGCCCGCCGATGAAGCGCGCCAGCACGAAACTGGTGAAACTCGGAGCCACGCCGGTGGCGATGGAAGTGGCGGAGAACAGCGCCGCCACCCACAACAGAATGCTCCGCCGACCGTACCGATTAGTGAGGCGCCCGGCCACCGTCGAGCCGATCACGCAGCCGAACAGGAGCGAACTGAAAGCCCAGCCCAGGCTCAAGTCGTTCAATTGAAAGCGATGGGTCAGGAACGGACCGGCGCCGGTGATAATGGCGATGTCGAAGCCGAAGAGCAGCCCTCCTAACGCCGCCGTGGCAGCCAGGAAGATCAGGTAGCCGAGATTGATTTTTCCCGCCAAGGCTTCTCTCATGGAAACTTCATTGTATTGGCATTGCAGGTGCGCGGCCCAGACACTTCCCCGTGGCCGCGCGCTGGCCTCTGGTGAGATTGCAGCACTGATGAACACGTGTGGACGGGATTCGTCGCCGGCCGGAATTCGTGACGCCGCTCTGGTCGCCGTTCTCTACGGAGCCGGCCTGCGGCGTTCGGAGAGTGTGGGCCTGGATCTCGCCAACTACAACCAGGAGACCGGCGAACTGGTGATCCGTGGTGCCAAAGGCCGCAAGGATCGGATCGGCTATGCCACCAACGGGTCCGCCGACGCGCTGAAGGACTGGCTCCTTGTTCGTGGCAGTGATCCCGGCCCGCTGTTCTGCAACATTAATAAGAGCGGCAGAATCACGATCCACCGTATGACCGATCAGGCCGTCCTCCACATCCTGCGAAAACGGGCGGACGAAGCAGGCGTGGCGTCGTTCTCCCCGCACGATCTTCGGCGCTCCTTCATTTCAGATCTGCTCGACGCTGGCGCGGACATTTCGACGGCGCAACAACTCGCCGGCCATTCCAACGTCTCTACGACAGCCCGTTACGACCGGCGTGGGGAAGCGACGAAAAGGAAGGCGGCGGAATTGTTGCATGTGCCGTACTTGAGGCGGCGCAAGCAACAACGGCAATGACCAAACGACCGCCATTTGCGTTTTCCGCACAGTACCATTACCCCACTGGAACAACTGGTACTTGGTCCCGCGTAGCAACCGGGTCCACAATCTGGTTGCGGCCCCACAAAAACCCACCTGAACTCCTCCCGATCCTCCGGGACGGCTGCACGCGCCGAGGCTAACCCGAATTAGCACCCGGCGCGTTTCATTTTGGTGAGATGACTGACAATTCCGGGAACCTACTTCTTCACCTTGGGCGGCACGATGGCGTCCTTGGCGGCTTTGGCAACCCGGAATTTCACAACTTTCTTGGCCGCGATCTTGATTGCTTCGCCGGTAGCGGGATTGCGTCCCATGCGCGCCTTGCGGTCAACACGGACCAGTCGCCCTATTCCCGGCAGGACGAACACGCCATTCTTCTTGACCTCGCTGATGGCAGTCTGCGCGAGGCTGTCCATCAAGGACTTGGCAACCTTCTTGGTGACCTCGCACTTGTCTGCCAATGCTTGAACGATCTGCGTTTGCGTCATCATTGTTCTCCCATTTCGGTCAATGCCGATACATCATGGTACCAGAACATTGGGAGACGGAAATGTATTGAAGAAAAACGAACGCTGCTCCGTTGGTTGGGTTGCGACGATGTCGGAGCACTGGCCCGGCTACTGCACCTTCCCTTTGACCAGATCAAAATACTCCTGGACCGCCGCCTCCCATTCGGCAAGGGCATCTGCCGGCACCTTCCCGTAGTTCTCCTGAGTGACGATCAGTCCGGTCTTCCTGTGCGCGTAGATGATCTCCGGCCTGATGCCCGCCTGGACCATCGCCCGCGTGGCCTCCATGCACTCTTCGAGGGGAAACGGTTCAGGCATCAGCGAATCGGGGTTGAAGAAGATGGGATCTTTCGGCCCAGGCTCCCTTCCGAACTTCTCCCGGAATTTCTGAAGCTGGTTCTCGATGATCGCCAGGGTTTCGTCGCTCATCTTCACGGTCCTGGTCGTGCTCCGGCGCTTGATTTTCCTGATTCCCCTGGTTCTACCCGGCATCCAGCTTATTCCACAGCGGGCCTGCTCCCCTGTGCCTTCAAATCGCGCAGGAGCCGCGCGAACGCAATCTGGTACGAGTCGTGGTCCTTCCAGTTCGAGAAGTCCGGGATGAAGTATTCCCGAACCTCACGGGCGGAATCCTTGCCGATGTCCGCGTCGAACGCCTTCCAGTTCTTCACCTTCTCAAACTGCGTCAAGCCAATCGGAAACAGCATCTGACGCCCCTCGCGCAGTTCCTTCTGACGCGCGTTCGAAATCTCGGTTTTCACCCACTCGCTGTTCATGCTCGCATCGGAGAGAACCAAAAGCAGTCTATCGTAGATCCGGATAGCCTCGTCAATCTGTTCATGGATCTTCCTGCCGCTCTTGATGTCATGGGGCGCAAACCAGCAACGAACTCGATGCGCCTGCAAGTCGGCGTACAACCGGGAAGCGAATGCTTGATCCTTGGTTGAATAGCTGATAAAGCACGAATAGAACTCAATCGGTTGTCCGATTAAGGATTTCAGATACGTTCTGATCGCCTCTGGTGTTCCGATACCTCGAAGAAATTCTTCTGGAACCTCACCGCGAGAACGAACGAGTGAATCAAAACCTACCGACGATGGGCCTCTATGCTCAGTGCTTTCTAGCCCCCTAAGGCCCCGAAGGTCTACGTTCGCCACGACAGTCAGTCCCCACAGGGACTCATCACAAGAAGAGCGCGATAAGCTTGTGCTGATAAACTTCGCCTCCCGGAGATCAGCCTTGTTAAGAGAGCAACCGCCGAACGCCGTCTCATTAAGAGTGGCCTTCCGCCAATCACTTGAGCAGAAGTTGCTGTCGGTGAGGACTGCGCGGCTGAGATCCGCATTCTGAAAACAAGCGCCAGTAGCATCAACATCTCGCATCAGAATCTCTGTGAGACCAGCCGCCTCAAAGGAAGTATTTCTAAAGACTGATCCTTCCAGACGAGCACGCGCAAAGTTCGCGTCTTTGAGACTAGAGCCGGACATGTCAACCCACGTAAACTCAGCACCCTGAAGATCTGATGCTTCGAAGTTGCACCTGCACATCTCCGACCCAAACGCCTCGACACCGACCAGTGAGGCCTCTGGCAACTGACTGTCATTGAACCTTGCTCTGGACAGATTTGCGCGCGTGAGGTTGACTTGAGGCATGATACTATGAGTTACATCCGCAAATGTCAGATCGGCCTCTGTAGCATTTACTCCATTCAGGTTCGCGTATTTGAACAGAGCATATTTGAGATCGGCACCCCTAAGGAGGGCGTGTGTCAGGTCGCAATAACTGAAGTCCGCGTCTGTCATTTTGGCTTGGCTAAAGTCCGCCCTCAGCGCAACTGCCTTGCGAAAATCGGTCGCAATAGCTATTACCCGCCGGAAATTGACGCCGCCTAGCGTGGCCCCAAAGAGGATCGCGCTTCGGATACTCGCACCTTCGAAATCGGCCTTTGCCAGACGGGACCCGTGGAGGTCTGCGCGGAACAGAGACGCACTTCTAAAGCGCGCTCCAACGCCGCTAATGTCTCGCATATTAGCGAGATCTAGACACGCCCCGTCGAGTAGGGCGTTCTCAAGGTTAGCCGATCTGAGGTCAGCGAAGCTCAGATCCGCGCCGCGAAGATCATATCCAGCAAGGTCGATTCCTCTAAGGTCGGCACCCTGGAAATTGGCAATCCTGCGGCATTGCCCGCGCGTGAGCGCTGGCTGTTGAAGACCCCAGCCGCCGCCGTAGGTCAACATTTGCACACGAGCGAAGTCTTCCCTTCGTTGTGTTATCCACCGATTCCACGCCTCGACGCCCTTCGTCAAAATCGGCAGACATTCGCGCGTGACCATGTTTAAACACGAATTCTACGACAAAACTGAGGAGCTAACAAGGGTGGCGGCCTCACCTCGGTTGTACCGCCTTCAGGTCCTTCAGCAGCCGTTCGAAGGCAATCTGATACGCACCGTGAATCTTCCAGTTCGAGAAGTCCGGGATGAAATATTCCCGGACTTCACGGGCAGAATCCTTGCCGGTGTCCGCATCGAACGCTTTCCAGTCCTTCACCTTCTCAAACGGCACCAAGCTGATCGTTAATAACATCTGGCGCTTCTCCAGAACCTCTCTCTGATGGGCGTTGGCAATCTCCGTCTTCACCCATTCGCTGTTCATGCTGTGGTCGGAGAGGATGAGCAGGAGACGGTCGTACATTCGAATGGCTTCGTCGATTTGTTCGTGGATCTTTTTGCCGCCCTTTATGTCATGGGGCGCGAACCAACAGCGGACGCCGCTATTCTGGAGATCGGTGTACAAGCGGTCTGCGAACTCCTGGTCCTTGGTTGAGTAGCTGATGAAACTAGAATAGAATTCAACGGCTTCTCCAGCCAGCGAATCCCAATACGTGATGAACCGGTCTGTGAATCCCGCGCCTCTGAGGAACGCTCTTGGAAGATTCGACTTCGATTGATAGAGCGTGTTCAAATCGACGGATGATGCTCTTGCGTGGTGGACCTGCTCAAGGCCTCTGGTCTGGCTCAAGTCCACTTCACAAAGAAGCAACCGAGATACCAAGGCATTTGCAAAATTGGCACCAGCGAGAGTTGACAAACTGAAATTGACTTCTGAAAGGTGTGCATTTCGCAAATCGGCATTCGTCAGGTCGGCTCGATGGAGGTCTGCTTCCATCAGATAGGCGTCACGCAGGGTGACCCCTCGAAGAGTGCTTCGCGAAAGATCTACTTGGAGCAGGTTGGCCCAATCCAGGTTTCCATCAGACAGATTCACACTTCTCAACCTCGCCCGGTGAAGAGATGTTTGATGGAAATCAATACCGGGCATCTGCATTTCTTCCAGATCGGCATTGCTCAGATCGGGCGACGTGCTCTTATTCTGCATCCGCCACTGATTCCAAACCTCCACTCCCTGCCTCAGAATCGCCAGATGCTCAGGGTCTGCCATTGGGCCTCCTGCCGTGCCGTGAATTCAATTTTACGATAGCCTGGGCTGAATTAGGAGGTCCGGCGTCGCGTGCCGTTGCCGCGAGCCGTTGCCGCGAGTCCTGCTTCTGCCCCGGTCCAGGGTGACGGTGGGTCAAACCGTGGCAAACACCGAGGGACAACCTTTTCTATGGCGGTGTTGTCGGGCCGCTGAAATCTCGTCCAGCGCCAGGGGATCGGCGAACTGGTTCATCACCGCCCTTGCCGCCATCGACAGGCTGCCGCCCATAAGTACGAGTTCGACGCCGTGGAGCCGATCCTGACCAATCACAGCAACGGGTGCGTCTAAACAGGCACGTCCATTTTCGGCAAGCCCATCATGAAGATCTGCGGGGGGTACATCTACCGGAGCGGCACGTCTTGGGGCGCGCCGTTTGATACGGTGAAGGGTGAGTACGTATACAAGGGCACCGGGTTCCCGTGCGGTAGAAGGTAGCGCGCTGGTATGTCAGCCTGGAGACGTCAGCGGTCGCACTGTATTCAACCTTTTGTTCGAGGTTCCGTCTGTCTGAGGTGAAGGATAAACACCCCGCCATTCACGTCCAGAGCCTCATGGCTGGCCTCGTGACACCGAGCCGATGGTACGCGTGCCACCCAATTACAACGCACGTGTATCCAGGATCTTTTTCGATTCACTTCCGACTGTCCAACGTACTCCGGTTACTTCACCCAGATCAGATTTCACTTCCCCTGATCATGGGGCACAGTACAAGTCGCCGTCGTTGTTGCCGTATTCCCTGCCAGATCGTTCGCCGTCGCGGTAAGCGTGTAGACCCGCCCCGTGCCATTACCCAACCGATCCGACTGGAGTTGGACGATGAATCCACCGGACCCATTGGGCGTAATCGAAACCTCCGGGGCGCTGGGTGGCTCGTTGCTCGTCCCCGTGACCATGAATGTGCCTGGAGCGAGACCAGACAGCGCATCTGTAGCCGTCACGATACCCACCTGAACCATCTTGCCATTCGGAGGCCAGAGCGTGCAGCCGGCGGCCGGCATCCCGGAGATGACGGGTGGGGTCTTGTCGATCTTGACCGTCAGGGACTCCGTAGACTCGGTATTTCCCGCCACGTCCGTAGCATCGTAGTGGACCGTCGTAATGCCCTCCGTGACTAAAGAGATCGACGCGGTGCTTCCGGGGACCACTTGCGGACCGCTCGTTTGTGCCCCGGTAAGGGAATATTCAATCTGCTTCACCATCCCACCGGGATTGTCTTGAGCAGTCAAAGTCACGGTAACGTTGCTGTTGTTCCAGCCGTTTCCGTTCGGTGGAGGCGTCACCTGTGCCGTCGTAATCGGCGGCTGTGTGTCGCGGGCGGCGAACACCGCCAGGCCGCTTGCGTTGGCGCGGCCGTTCGGGTTATCCGACGACGAATTGAGGAAACCGCCGACCCCCGTGGCAGGGTCTACCATCGCCAGGCTCGTAGAACCGCCTCCGTCCATGTTCAGCGCGTTGCAAACGCCGTAGTCGCGGATCAGGAGATCCGCCACCTCGGAAACTTTCATGCCTTGGCTCCCGTTGGTATTGTCCACGGTGAACAATACCAGGGTCTTGTTATCGCAACTCAATCCAATCGAGGTCCGAGCATTACTCAGCTCATACCAGGAGTTGCTGTTCGAATAGGTGGCATTAACCGCAAGCTGGCAGTTAGGGTGTGTGGAGTCTAGGTAACACGGAATGGTTTTCACGCCATCTGTGACTATCTGTCCCGATCCGGCGAACGCATTCCAAACGGTGACGTTCTCCAGTACATGAAGCCCATCGACTACCTGGCACAACCCGTAGCACGTTCCGTCGGAGAACGCCGGATCCCGATGCACGACACTGGCATGGTTATTCGGATCGATGTTGATCGCCGGCGAATCCCTTACGAGCGCGTAGTTCTGGGTTGGCAATTCAAAAGGGGAGTAGACATTTCCATTAGAAGCGGCAAGCCCAACGAGAGCCGCATTGAGGTCGGAGGATGGGAAGGGGAGAAAGAAGGAGCCGTTGATCGCCACCTGCGCACCCTGACTGTTGAGGTAATCCAATGTGGTTTCCCTCACCGTGTCGCGCGTGCCGCTGTGGGGTGTGAACTTGAAGGAAATGAATGGCGCGGTGGTATCGATCTTTACAACGTGGATCTTCACGTTTCGGGGAAAATCGGGAACACTTCCGGTTCGCGCAATGTGGGTTACTCCCAGATATGGGTATTCCACCGTGCTGGTATCCGCGGCGCGCATCTGCAAGCCGGCAGCGAGCAAGAACGCTAGCCAAGGGCTTCGCCCTTGAAATCCCAACAGTTTACGGGCAGGTCTTAACATGTTAAGACCTCGGAATTGTTGAAGTATTTCTGTTTACGATTAACGGCGTAAGAATCTAACCCTGGGACGAATGTGGCATGAATTCTCTTCATCGAGATCCTCCTCCGTCAGCAGGTCTTCCGTCAGGTCTCGCAAGAGCACCTGAGATTCTCGGCGTTCCACCTCGCCGGCAGTCGAGAGTGGAACTCTGCTGGCCGTGAACTGTCCTCAGCCAGGATTTCCATTTTGGCTCCCAGTCTCTAGTTATGGTACACCCAGGTCGCCAACTGTTAATCCTCCGAAGTGGATGCCTTCGGTACTTTTTCTCACGGTAGCTGTCCTTGGGCTCTGCAAGCGCCAATTCCACCCCGCCGGGAGAACCAACGCCGGGAAATCTCTTCCTTTTGATGCATTCCACAAACACCTCTCCGGCCCTTACATCCTGGTCTGCCTGATCCGCTGTGCCCATCGCCTCTGTCTAACCCGGCGCCAACCGTCGCCACGGGTTACCGAGGTTATAGGCAATCGCGCTCAACCACAGCCGCGCCTCGTTGGAGCGGAACCGATGGCAACTCAGCCGCGTCATCTTCACCGCCTGCTTGCCCTCCTTGATCCACTGCTCCGCCGTCCCCCGCTTGTTGTAGAACCGCATCACCGCCCGGCTGTCCGTTTCCAAGTTGGCCACGATGAATCCCACACGCGCGAACAACTCCCCCGCCGCGCCGTTTTCTAACTCGCTGCCTGGCTGAGAAAACCCTTGTACCAGACCACCGGCTTGTAGCTCGCTCTTCCCACTGGCCGCGCCAGCAATTCCGCGATATCCCGCTCCACGCTGTCGTTGGCCGGAATACGGATGGCGTACTTCGCGCTCCGCTCTTCCAGCGCCTCGTAGATCTCCGGCTTGGCGAGGAGGAGGTGATGAAACCCGTCGAATGTGTGCATAATCGCTAGCTTGCCGTTGTTTTGTGACTGCCGGTTATTGTACGCCCGCAACAAGAGACGGTTCGACTGCATCCTCATCAAGCCGAGGTATCGCCCGCGCCGCAGCAGCGTCTTTCGATTTTACGAGGAGCTTACACTTTTCATATTTCAGTGTTCCTGACACAATCCCGTTATCAATGAAGTCGCGAACTGTGCTACGACGGAATCCCGATCGCTTCGCCACGTCTTCAAACTTTTCCTTTGACAGTCCAGGATTACGGCGCACGAGGTCGAACAATATGTCCGTGAACGTGGCGGTCTCTCTCCGGGGTACACCATCACACATACCGTATACAATTGGCTTGTCGTCTCCGATCCTGGTTTTGAAAGTCTCTACCTCGATCCTCGTCAGCTTGCCCTCCTGTATCGTGCCAACAACTTTGATTCCAAACAGTCGTGGTGCGTCCGCGATGGAAGGTGCGGTTGATGCTTGGAATCGGCGTTTTTGCCGGTATGGTGGATCACCAGGACAGTGGCTGCCAAGATTCGTCAGATGCCGCAAATGTTTGAACGTAGCTCCAACCAGGGCGTTGTCATTTTCATCGCCGGTCGAGAACGTCGCAAAAGTATCGAAGACGAGGACCGGGTTTTGCATCTTTTGCACGGCATCCTTGAGGAAATCAGATGCGGGATACGGCGGCTCCAGCGGCTCTCCGTTTGCGTCTTTTGTCCATAAGCCCCAGTACATTAGATTCTTTGCTGTCCTTCCTCCGAAGCGATCCACACGCTCCTGTGCAATAAACAACGGGTTGTCCCTGTCGAGGTACAACACTTCGGCTCCGGCTTGTGCCATCTCGTTGCACCAGTGCATCACAAGAGTCGATTTGCCAGAACCAGGTTTGCCTGTGATGAGAACCAGCGCACCCTTTGGGATCACGGGCTCGATGAGGTATTTAATGTCCTGCCGGTCGAATGATTCAGGCGGCTGGCTACGGATTAACGCCAAAGTATCTTCTATTGACGCTTTGGACTCGGCCTTCGGTTTCAGGTTGCGAACGAAGGCCAATGTCTCCGGTTTCACTATGTCGGCCAGGTAGTTGAACGATGGAATGCTGCCGTCAATGGGCACGCAGAAGCCGGGACCATGGAATTCATCGGACGCCTGCAATGTTTCCAGGACTTCGCTGAAGGTGGACCATGTTGCCGGCGTGTTGGATTTTGCAAGTTCCTGTTCACGCGCGACAAGACGGTCTACGTCAATCACTACTACTTCTACATTGACGATGCCGACTTCGGCCCGCTGTTTGTCAAAGTGTGCAGCTACGCGCCGTGGGCCACGAAACTGTGCCTGAACGGGCACGAATGGGCCAAGCGCCAACTGGAGAAGAAGGGAATCGCCTACGAGGCCCTGGATAATGGCTTCTTGTCGTGCGCCGAGCCGGAGCAACTGCAACGGATCTGCCATTCGCTGGGGCCGGAAGATATCGATCGGGTGTTCCGGAAATGGCTACGGCGGATTCCGTTGCCCCTGCGGCCCCAGGACCGGCAGGCCGGCTATGATTGGAATCTTTCGATTTGGCAGATGGAAGTCAGCCTGACACAGATTTTCGATCGGCCTTTACGGGGACGGGAATTCTTCGAAGAAATCATTCGCGATAATCTGGACCTGGGGCGCCCGGACCGGATCCAGCTCATTTTTGATCGCGTGGTCACCAAGAAAACACCCGGCCAGTTCTGTACTCGCGTGATCCAAGACGGCGTGCATCCCAGCCTGCACATCGAATATAAGAACTTCGACTTGAAGCAGTATTTTAAAGAAGGCCGCGGCTGTCGGACGGAAAGCACGTTTCGGAATCCGAAAGATTTTGGAGTGAACAAGGGATTGACGAACCTGCCGTACCTGCAAACGTTTAGGCCGGCAAATCAATCGGCGCCTGCTGGAAGTCGAGCGCGTCAGCCATAACAGCGGTTTGAGCGGCGACAGCATCCAACGTGTGGTGCAGCCAACCGTCACCGCAGACGGTGAGAAGGCGCCGGCCCTAAAGTTCGGTCAACCCCGGGTGATGGCCCTGTTCTTGGCCTTGACCTTGTTCCACCATCTGATCGACGGATTTCACAATCGCGATCTGCGAGGTTTGGTCGCCGATCTGTTGGGCGTCACCTTCAACGAATACACCGCGCCGCAAATGACCTACGATCTGCGCCGCCTGCGGCTGAAGGGCCTCATCTTCCGTCCACCGCGCACAAATCGCTATTTCCTCACACCCTACGGCTGGAAAGTGGCGCGTCTTTTCTCCCGACTGGAGGCGCGCGTTTTTCGACCGGCCGTTGCGATGTTCACGGGCAACGATGCCGTCTTGCCCTTCCCTCTTCGCGCCGCTCTCGATCGCGTGGACACTCAACTCGATGAACTTATCTATCAAGCCTTCCCGCAGGTAAAGGCCGCCTGAAGCTTTCAAAATCTTGCTACATTCATTTTAAGATCTGATTTAGATCCGACGGCTAGAAGGCACGGCATCCGCAGGCTGCGAGGGCGGCGTGAAGCCGAACTGCTGCTCTATCCATTTCTGGATTTCTCCCGATAGTTGGCCTGGGAGTGTAATCTGCTACAAGTACACCAGCGGGCCTACCGGAATTGCTTCTTATAGAGGAAGCGTAAGCTGACCAGCCCGTTCTGGTCACGCCCGGCAAGGGCGGACCATTGCGGATTCAGCGCCCACTCCACCTGAATGATCTGGGTGTTGGGATCGTTGACCGCGGTTACATAGGTGAACGTCAGGTTGCTCGAGATCCGCTGCCTGAGAGAGAGCTGCGCCTCCGGCAAGTCGCTTCCCGAGGTGAACGTCGGGTCGATGCTCAACTGGCTGACGCCGAACACGCGCTGCAGGCGGCCGGCCACCGGGTTGGCAATCGCCTGGCTCACAATCGCCGATTCGCCCATCTGCTGGAAACTCTGCGGCGGCGCCGCCGGCTGATTGACCAGAATGTTCGGATCCGAAGTAGGCGTCTTGCCGGCCGCGAGCAGGCCCACAATCTCCTGGAACTGCAGCGGCGGATCGGATGTGTAACTGAGATTCATGTTGTCGATGGGCCCCGTGACCTTCAGGGTGACATTCACGCCCTGAGTCTGCGTTTCCAGGCTCAGCTTCAGAATTGGTTCGATCCGCACCGGGTTGTAGAAGGAGATGGTCCCCGAATCCACCGTGTAGGTCGAGCTGAAGAATAGCAGTTGCCCGTCCGTAATCGAGATCCGGCCCAGGACTCCGGGTTGGGACGCGCTGCCCCGAATCTGCAGATTGCCGTCTAACTGCAGATTCTCCGCCAGGGAAGTCTGCACGATCAGCGATGGTGACGTGCGCACTGTCAGGTCGAGCTTCATGTTGTCCAGCAGCGACGAGGGCTCGCTGGCATTCTGCACCGGCGGTGCCGCCCGCGCCAGAATCGCCCCGAAGTCGCTGGTAGGCGCATAGGTGATCTGGTCGATCGTCACAGTTCCGGTCACGCGGCTGGCTTGCAGCATGTTGCCGGCGATCTGGACGTTGGCATCGGCCAGCGCGCTCACTCCCGGTTGCAGCCGCACCAACACGTTGCTGGCGTTGGCACGCATTCCGAATCGCAGCACATCGCTGTAAGCTGCGTATCCGCCGAGCGTGACCTTGCCCCCGCCCACTTCGGCGGTGACGTTCTGCATGGAGGCGCTGTTGCCGTTAAATTGCACCACTCCATTGGCGTTGCTGATGCCGTTGCTGATCTCGATATAGTTGGCTGACGCGTTGTGCAGTTCGAGCCGCCCGTTCACCAGCGGCTTCGCCGATGTGCCCCGCACGTCCGCCGTCAGGGCCACGCTTCCCGAAGAAACGAAATTGCGGCTCATCTTCTGCAGGATGCCCAAATCGCAATTGGCCTTCACATTCGCATTCACCGCCTGCGTCTGCAGCGTGTAACTCCCGCTCGCCTGCACATCCGTCTGCGCCCCCGCCAGATGAAAACTTTGGATCCGCGCTACTCCCCGATCCAGCGTCGCCTGGATCGGTCCCTGGTTCTGAATCGCGATCTGCCGCGTCCCCGATGCCGGCAGCGCCGCCGTCTCGATCTCCAACTGCGTCAGCTCGAGTTCGCCGCGCAGATCGTCGGTCTTCATCGCCGGGCCATTCATCGTCACCAGCCCCGCCGCCAGCGCTTCGAAACCCGGAGCCGTGCCGCCACCCTGTCCCAAGAGGCCCTCCACCCGCGTCCACGCCACCTTGTCGAAAGTCACTTTCGCTGTCACCGGATAATCGCCCGCCAGCTGCGCATTCCCGTTGCCGTGAATCGCCGCGCCCGCCAGGTTCGAATCCAGCGCAAACTCCAGCCGTCCCTGATTCGTTTTCGCCGTCAGCGTCGCATCGCCGAAATTCTTGCCGTTTGCCGCCACGCCCTTCGCCGCCAGGTCCGCATTCAAATCGTCCACCACCACCCGCGCGCCCGTCGCATGCAACGTCGCCGACCCGTTGGCTTGAATCGTCAGCGCTCCCGCCATGCCCGGCCGCCGCTGCTGCACATTCTTGATCCGCGACAGATTCAGCTGGCTGCTCGTCACCCGAAACTGCAATTCGCCTGCCTGCAGATTCCCCACCGCATGATCGTACCGCGCTGTCAAATCGATCCGCGACGGACCCTCCGCCACCTCGAACTGCGATACGTCGATCCGGTTCGCCGCGTACGTCACCTGCGCGTGCATACGGTCGATCGGCTCGTCATACACCACCGCGCTCGCCAGGTCCACCGTCGCGCTGCCTTGAGGATTGTCGATCGTCCCCGTCACATGCGCCGTCGCCGATAGCATACCCTTCGCCGCAGCGTCCGGCTTCGCCGACGCCAGCACCCGCTCGATCGGCAGCCGCGCGATGTTGGCGTCAGCCGTAGTCGAATACCCGCGAACCAGCTGCGTGTTCCCGTTCACCCGAACGCTGGAGCCGGCAAAATCCGAGCTCAGGTTGTAATTCACCGTCTGCCCATTCGTCCTCGCCGTTGCCGCCAGGTCGCCAAAATCCTGCCCCTGGAACCGTAGCCCGTGCCCCGCCACATCGGCATTCACGCTCGACACATCAAACCCCGATTGCGCCAGCTCGCCCGTGACGTCGGCGTTCAATTGCAGCTGCCCAGCCGACCCCGGCTGCTGTCGCTGCACCGTCCGCAGTTGCGCCAGATTCACCTGGTTGCTCTGCACGTGCGCGTGCAGTTGGCCTGTCGCGAAGCTGTCCCGGGGATGGTGGAACTCGGCCGTCAGATCCACTCGCGCCGTCCCCGACGTGATCGATGCCGTCGGCACCGTCACCAGCCGGTCCGTCATGTTCATCTGCGCCTGCACGGTGTCGAACGGTTCGTTGTTCAGCATCCCGTTGGCCAATTTCACGCTCGCCGTCCCCTGCGGATTCCCCACCGTCCCCGTCACGTTGGCATCCGCCGTCAGCGCGCCCGCGTAGCCCGCGCTGGGCTGTCCAGCCAGTGCCATCGCGTCCGCCAGATCGCCGCCGCGCACCGCAGCCTGCAGCGCCACCGACTCGTTAGGCGTCGGCTTCCATTCCTTCAGCCCCACCGATCCGTGAAACTGCGCCTGCAACGTTCCCCGGCTCAAGCTGCCATTCGCCACCGATGCGCCCGTGCTCTCCGCCTGGAAATCCGCCGCCACCGCGTCGAACTGCCGCGCCTCCACCTGGAACCGGTTCATCCCCACGTGCCCGCTGGTCCGCGGCGCGCTCAACCGTCCCGTCACCGCGGCCGTCACCGCGAGCTGCCCTCCATTCAAACTCACGGGAGGAGCCGCGCCCGGCGCCGCCGCCAGCAGATCGTGCAGATCGCGCGACGTCAGCGCTACGTCCAGCCGATTGCCGATCGACCCGCTCGCCGTCAGCCGTGAATGCGGCAGCGCGATATACGTATCCGCCACCTCGATGTTGTCCGTCGCCCCGTTATAATTCGCATTCACCCGCCCCGCTACCGGAATGCCGCGACGCCCCGGCGCAATCGCAATCCGAGCCAGCGCCGCCATCGATTTAGTCCCCATCGCCTTCAAATCGCCGTGCGCTGAAATCCGCCCCGAGGCCGTTCCGTCGTATGGAATCTCCTGCCCCATCACATGCGCCGCCGTCCGCAAATCCAGCCGGCGCAGATCGGCGTCCACCTGGAATCGCGCAAAGTCCTCAATCGACGCATTCGCGGTCAACTCCGCCCCCAACCCCGTCAGCCTGGCTCCCTTCAGATCCACCCGATGCGGATCCACCTGGAACGCCGACAAAAGGTTGATGCTGCCGATCCGTTTCGCCCCCTGCTGCACCGATACATCCCGCGCCGCCACGTTGCCGCCCACCTGGTAGTTGTTCGCGGCGTCCAGCTTCGCCGTTCCGTTCAGCGTCACCGTCCCCTCCGGCCGCGCCGCCACCCCGGCCAGCCGCCCGAGTTCGCCCAGCGCCAACTGGGCTTTGAAATCGAGTGAGCCGTTGCCGGCCGGATCTTCCAACGTTCCCGAAGCTTCGATACTCGAATGTCCGAGCCCGACCTTCAGGCCTTTCACCTGGATAGCGTTGTCCGCCACCGCGGCATTCGCGTCAATTTGGATGGCGGCCGGCGCCTCGCGCGCATTCAGCTCCAATGGAAGATTACCGGCATTTTTAACGTCCGCCAGCGCCAGGCGGCCGTTGATGTGGGCCGAAGTCTTCGGGTTCCGCAGGTTCTCCACGGCGCCGTTCACCATCACCTCGGAATGCTCCGAAGCAATCCGGACGTTCTGAAAGCTGATGCGGTCGCGCTCCACCGTCACGGGCAGCAGCACCGAGAAGTTCACCGGCGTGTTGCGTCCGTTGGCCACATACAACGGTTCCAGGAAGATGCTGCCCTGGTAGCTCTGCTTCAGCGCGTTGTACGCCAGTTGCACGCGCAGGTTGTTGGCGCGAATGTTCAGCGGGGGCTGTGGCACCGAATTGTAGGTCACTAGGCCGTTGGTGAGATCGAAATGCCCCACCGCCAAGTCCACCACGCTCTCCAGCGGCGTCTCGTTCGATTGCGATTTCGTCTTCGGTGTGGGGACATTCGTAGTTCCATCGGCAAACACCATGATGTTCGCGCGCGGGCTGTCCAGTCCTAGATACGCGACGTCCAGTACGTGGTGAATGCTGGTCAGCAGCCGCACATCCACTTCCGCGCGGCGGGCGCTGAGATACGGTGCTGCGCCCGCCGGTTCGTTCCCATGAATCACAAAGCCGGTTACCACCGCGCGGAAGCGTAGCGGATCGAAGGCAAAAGAGTCGATCTCGGCTCGCCCGCCCGTGCCATCTTCAGCGGCAGCGATGATCTTCTGCTTTACGAAATAGCGAAACCATTGCGTCCGCGACACCACCAATACTGCAGCCACCACCACTATGAAGCACGCCGCCAGCCCGATGGCGATATTGCGAAAGATGCGCGCCCGCCGGCTCATTGGAATGCCTCCGGCCGGTACTCGATGCGGTCCCGCTGGCGCGCTCTGCTCAGCCACTGATCGAAGCTCTGGTTGATGCGCTCGCCCTCGAGCGTCTCGCGGATCTTGGGCTCCAGCGCTTCCAGCGTGGCGTTGCGCGGATTTTGCTTGGCCAGTTCGGCCCGGTGCTGGTTGTAATACTCCTTCACCTCGTCATCGGTCACCAGCACGCCGGGACGAAAGCGCTGGTCGATAAACCGCAGCACTTCGAGCTGCCACAACAACTGCGTGCGCAGCGCATCTTCCGTCAGCCCGTATCCGGATAGCACCTGCCGCAGGCGCGCGTCCGACCCGCCAAACCGGCTGGTGCGAAGCTGCGCCACCAGCGCATCGGCATCGCCCGGACCCGGCCTCTGATAAGCGCCATTGACTATCTCGTCTGCGATGATCGTCTGGTCGATCAGCCGTTCGGCCGCCTTTTTGCGGTTGGCCGCGCTCAAATTCAGCGGCTCCCGGTTCTGAAATTGGGTCACGCGTAGGTCGCGGTCGATATCGCTTAACTTGATCGCGTGCTTTCCCACCACGACCGCGATCCGGTCGATCACCAAGCCGCCCGCTGCCACGCCGGCCAATGCCACTAGAAATATGCCTCGCCGTATCATTAGAAGGTCTGCCCGATCGAGAAGAAAAATTGGAGATGACTGATGCCCTGCTTGACGCCGACACAGGCGCCCTGCGCGGGCAGATTCGGATTACACGCCAGCAGTTGCTGCGGCGTCCCGCTGAAACCCACGAACCGCGGCGGATTGAGGCTGTAGGCGAGGTCCAGGCGAATCGGACCTACCGGCGTGCGGTAGCGGATGCCGTAGCCGACCGCGTGCACCATGTAGTTGAAGTCATCCACGCTGTTCTGATGGAAGCGGAACGAAATGTTGCTCATGCTGCTGAATACGTTCCCCATGTCGTGGAAGAAGACCCCCTGAATGTCCTGGCCGATGAAGGGAAATCGCAGTTCGATATTGTTGATGAAGAGTGCGTTTCCGCCGAGCGGGAATCCGGTCGGTTCCGACGATGGGCCGCCGGGCGTCAATGGAGCTCCGGTATCGCGCGGACCGGCCTGATTGAACGGAAAGGCTCGTAGCGAGTCCGCGCCGCCGGCGAAAAACCGCTCCGGCAGCGGTACCGATTCCTGATCGGAAAGCCCTGCGGGCGCATTGAATGGCGAGATGATGCCGAATTGAGTCTGCCGCGCCACCACCAGGTTCTGGGTCAGCCGATGATAGGTGGCATTGCGCAGCAGCACCCGCCCAAAACTCCGCTGCCCGCCGAAAAACGTGGCGGCTAAGCCAATGTCCGCAGTGTTGAACATTCCGCGATGCGGGTCCGATTTGTTGTCGCGGCGGTCCTGTACGAGGGTCGCCGAGAACATTCCGAGCCGCACCGGCTGCAGCAGTTGCGGAATCAGCAGCACCGGAATCACTACGTCGCTCACGCTGTCCCGCCGGTAAGCGTACCGGAACTGCGCCGTGAGTGACTTGGAAAATCTGTTGGAAAGCTGGATCGAAGCTTCCTCGCGCCGCGAAGCGAAGGTGCGCACGTTCAGCGACTTGTCGTAGAGCACCGTAAACGTCAGATCGCGGCCCTGCACGTCGGCCAGGTGCGGAATGAGGTAGTTGACGGACCCGCGCGTTTCCAGCGTGGAATACAGGCTGTGCAGCGACACCGATTGACCGATGCCGAACAGGTTCAGACGCGTGACATCGAGTGAGACTTGTGGGCTGAAACCGGTGCTTCCCGCCGGCGACGCCACGCTGGTCGCGCTGGGCGAGCCGAAAGTACCCAGTTGCGCCCCCACCCCCACTCCGAGCACATACCGGTTCGCTTCCTGGAAGTTGTAGAGGACGTACTTGTAATCCGTGTCGCCGTCTGCATTCTCAATGGCCGTATCCACGCTGGCGAACTGCCCGAGATCGTAGAAATGCTCTTGGATCTCCGTCTCCCGTACCGGCGATAGCGGATCTCCGGGCTTCAGCGTGATGTTTTTGTCGACCAGGCGCTGCCGCGTGGTGCGCAGGCCGGAGGTGAGCACGGCTCTGACATACCGCCGATCACCCTCTTTCAGATCGAACGTGATGTTGACGTGATGCGGCGCGCCGGCCGGCTGCCAGACTACTTTGACTTCGGCCTCGGGAAATCCGCGGGCGTAATAATACGTGAGCAGCTCATTGCGATCTGCCGCCAGGTTCACTTCCGCGAAGGGCTGGCCGGTAATCGTGGTCATGTGCGCCGTTAGATTTTCCTGCTTGAACTGCGTCGCGCCATTCAACGTCACGTGGTCCACCAGCCACTGCGCCCCCTCGTCGATATGTACGGTTACCGCGACGTCGCCCGCTTTGCCGCGATAGTTCCGGTCTACTTCCGACGCCACTTTCACGTCGCGGAATCCGTTGGATCGGTACAGGCTGGCGATGTTCTCTTCGTCTTTGCGCCGGAACGCCTCGCTGTAGCGGCCGTGCCGCATCGTGAGAAAAGCCGCCGGCTGCATGAACATGCGCTCGCGCAGAGTGTCGTCGTCGAAATACCGGTTGCCGGCGAATCCGACGTGCACCAACTTATAGCGTGACCCTTCCGAAATCACGTATTCGATGGTTTGCAGGTCGTTGGCCGCCGGCGCGGTACGCTCGTCCACATCCACGTCGTAATATCCCTTGCTTTCGAAATAGCTGGTCAGATTGCGCTTGCCCTCGGTGAGCAAATCGTTGTTCACCGTGTGCTCCTGGAAGACCGGGACATACTTCTTCAGCACGCGCTGCGAAACCTTCGCTTCAACCGCTGTCACCTTTACCTTGGGCCCGGGGTCGACCGACAGGCTCGGCCGCACACGTCGGCGCCGCGCGTCGTAATCGAGCTGATCCAGATGGACCTTTGCCGTCAGCCGCCCCTTGCTTTCATACTTCGACTGCACCCCTTGCACGCCGCGGCGCGTCCGCGAGTCCGTGACCTGGCGCCACCAGTGGATGATCGGAATGCGCCACCCCGTGGCATGGATGATGGTGCCGTCGGAGAGCTTCGTATCTTGGGGGTTAGGAATCGGCGCCGCCACCACCACGGTGTCTGCCCGGTCAGCCGAATTCTGGGTCTCCGTGGTCTTGGGGCTGGCGTTTGCTGCGCGAATCACCGGCGTCTCATACTTCGCGCGCTTATGACTGTCCACCTGGATCGTGATGAAAATTTGTTGCGTATCCGGATTGCGCACCAGCTCCGGTTTCACCTCGGCCTCGTACAGACCATTGGCCGTCAAAACATTCCGGATCGTCGTGACTGCCTGTGTGAGATCGTCCTCGTGAAAGGGCGTCCCAAGTTGGAGCCCAGTAATCGCGGCGATCTGCGTTCGGTTGGGCGGGCTGGATAGTTTCCCTTCCGCCGTGACGCCTCCAATGAACCAGGCCGGCGTGGTAACAAAGCGGACGATGACTCCGTCGCCGGAAGCTTCAGCTTCCGCTACGATGTCGGTAAAACGTCCGGTTGCAAACAGGCCGTCGATGGCGCTGGCAACGTCTTCTGCTTTAAGCGGTTCGCCCTTCTGCAGCGGCACCGCCTTGGCCAGATCTTTGGCGTCCAGCATCTTCGTCGACGAGTATTGAATGTCGACGAGCTTCTTGTTTTCGAATTGTGCAATCTGTCCGGAAGTACTGGAAGCGAGCAGTGCAATTATTCCCAGAACCCTCCCCGCCGTCCACGAGCTTTTGTTGAAAGACAAGAACATGTGGCGCGTCCCGCGTATGGCCTTGCATGTCGATGACCGGCGTAGGGCTTAAGATCCGGCCTGTGCCGCCTCACTGTGCGGGAGAATCCAAATGGAAGAGTGAAACGATTTGACCTCCGAAGTTTATCCCCAAACTTCGGCCGCGATCTCGACGATGCGCACGAGTTTCGCCCATTGGCGGCTCTTCGGTGAGCAGATTGCCCTCTTCGGTAGTGGCGAATCCGCATTGCGAGCTCAAGGTCGCGCAGACTACCGCAGTGAGCATTGTCTCGGAACTCGGTTCGCTGTCCCGATTCCCGGGTCCAAGGCAGTTAATCGGCGGGCAGTGGCGTGTGACCTTCCAATGGCAATCGGGTTTCTTCGGTACGACATAACGTGTGGGACGTGCCGTTTCATTGATCGCGACGGTTCAGATCGTGCCGGATGTGGACCTGTTGCGCCATCTAAAAGCATGGCTGATGGCCCGGTCCGCATCAAGTAGCTCGGCGCTTAGGGCACCATATCCTTCCACAGTTCAAACACGTCGATCAACTTCTCGCCCGTCATGGCTGGTGTATCCTGCCGCATTTTGGACAGTTGACCCGATTGACGTGAGGCGTCGGGAGAACTGTCGATCTCCACTGCCACATTGGGGACGTTGCAGGGGATAAGAAACGGTTCCCGGTGAGGGTCAAGTATCCAACGGCACAGTACCCACCGGCACAGTCATACTTGACCGGAACCCAACACTCCAGGTCAGAGGCGGAGTCGCTCAGACGGATCTCGACGATCTTGTCCTTCACGTAGCCTTTTCCAAGCGGCTACCATGCCCTCTGGGTGCCGACTCGGCTGCGATCCATAACGGTTGGCGAAGATCTTGGTAAATTCCGCTCCGAGGAAAAAGATCTGAGCGGAATAATAGACCCACACGATCAGTACGACCACGGAAGCTGCGGCTCCATAGGTGGATGCAAAGCTGGCTTTACCCAGGTAAAGTCCGATCAGCAGTTTGCCGCTTGTGAACAGGAGTGAGGTTACAGCTGCACCCATGGACACGTCCCGCCATTGAATCGTCGTATCCGGCACGACTTTGTAGATCGCAGCGAACAGAGCCGTGATCACCACGAAAGACAACACTGCATTGAGCAGGTCCAGGAAAACCTCCGGGATCGGAAGGGAATGTGCCGAGACCGCGCCCAAAGCGGCGATAGCAGCGTTCACCATCAGCGAAACCAGCAGAAGAAATCCGATCGCCAGCACCAGTGCGAAGGAAAACAACCGCTCACGAGCCATTTGCATAATCGTTCGTAACCCACTGGTTTGCGCCTTAGGAATTTCCCAGATGGTGTTCAAGGCGTCGCGCAGCTCAATCAGTACCCCGGAAGCGCCGAACAGTAATGTAAGAAGACCAATCGCGGTCGCGATGATGCCGTGCGTTGTGTGTCGAGTGCCTTCCAGGATCGCTTGAATTCCATTGGCCGCCTCATGGCCAACCAGACCTTGGATTTGCCAAACAACTTGGCTTTCGGCGGCTTTTGCACCAAAAACTAGACCGGCGACTGAAACTACAACGAGCAATAAGGGAGCCAGCGAGAGCAGTGTATAAAACGCCAAAGATGCTCCGAGACGCGCCCCATTATGCCGACTCCATTCACTGAAGCTCTCGCCCAGGAGCGCCTTGATATCACACCACCGAAATGACTGGAGAGGCTTGCGGTAGCGGCGGGCACCACCGGCCGAGGTGGCGATCTCGGTGCCGCCGGGCTCAAGGATTGGAGGCGACGCTTCAGGCATTCGATTGAGATTAGGTACGATCATTGCCGAACCGCTGTCTATACACGAGAAACGGAATCGCTGTATATAACCGCTGTAAATAAAGGTCGAAGAGTCTCGGCCATGAGCAGCGCGCGGCCAGCCCACCGCTGCTCTGGAATTCCGGAGCTTTCACGTAGATGAAAAATCGCCGTTGTACGCAAAGATGCCTTTGCATAAGTGAAGCGAGCGATTCTCCAAAAGCCATAACGAAAATCACATAGCCGGGTTGAGACCGCGTGGAAAAGGCTGGACATTACGCCTGTATCCGTTCCTGATCGCTAGTACACCGGAGAAAAGTGACCTCCTTGAACTAAGGCCGAGATGGTGTCCGCCGACAAGAGGAGAGGGTCTCCGTAGACGCAGCGATGCTGATGCGCTAAGCTTCGGCTGTGGAGATTTTATGCGAGATACACGAGCGGGAGACCGAGCAACATTCTTCTTGGTGGGAGCAGCGGTTGGCGCAGCTTTGGCGCTGCTGGTGGCGCCGACTTCAGGTGTACGCACGCGGCGGAAATTGGTCCGGAAGGGAGAAGAGGTCGCGGATTACTTGATCGACGCCGGTAAGGAGGTAGTAGAGAAGTGCGAGGATCTTTACGAACGTAGTGGGGAACTGATGGAGGACGCAACCCAGGAGTTGTCCGAGAAGTATCGCGCGCTACATGAACACACCAAGAAATTGCTGGACGAAGCCGAAACGATCCTCCAGAACGTAAGAAAAGCTACTATCGGCCGATAACTTGAACATTAGGTTCATGTACCCCGGAGCCTCGGCGCGCGATCCGAAATCGGTACCCTGGGCAAACGGGTGTTTACCCATTGATCATTAGGTCGAGTCGCAGCCGCTGAACACGGGTGACCGTCGCGAAACCTGCCCCTGTCTAACATGGGCCGTTTAGCCAGTACCGATCTCCTCCGTGTTCGGTAGCAATCTCATGCGCAATATTTTCCGTCTCCGCATCAGGCGTCGCTTGAATGGGTAGTCGCCAGCGCAAGCGCTTCAAGACGGCTAATGGCCGAAGCCGGACGCCGGCGGGTCCTCCGAAGGCGTTGAGATTGGCGGTCTGCCACAAGGTGGACTGCGTCCGATCGCCGCACCAGTGCGCCTTTCGGCCGCGGCGCACGGCATACCAGCAAGGCTCGTGATGCCAGTGATAAGCCCCCGGCTGTGCACGAAATGCTGCTTCGCCCAGATAATCTGCGCGCGGATCTCAAAAGTCCACACCCGCCAGGCTGCGTGCTACCTCGACGGTGTGCACCCCCGCGTGCCAGATGTACGACACGTCGCCAGGGAACAGCCGATACGGCCGCTTCGAAGTTCCGGCTAGTGGCGGTCAGCGACAAAGGCCAGATAATTGCAAACAACGAAATCAGCAGCCAGAATCGACAACCCATTGCCGTACTCCCAAAACCGGGCTCCGCGTGGGCATGCCGCTGTGCGACGAAGACGGCGGATTTGCCGGTTTCATGGGCGCTGCGATCGTCAGCGATCGCAAGCGGGAGACCTTCACTCCCGACGAGGAATCGGCCCGTCTGGTGTTCGCCCTGACGGAGCGCGAGCGGCAGGTGCTGGTGCTGATCGCGGGGGGCAAGTCCACCAAGGAGGCCGCGGCTCAGTTGGGAATCAGCTACAAGACGACGGCGGACTCGCATCGCAGCCGCATCCTGGAGAAACTCGGCGTTCACGAAACCGCCAGTATGGTGCGGTACGCGATTCGCGCGGGGTTGATCGAACCGTAGGGGGGCGGACCATCAACAAGGGGCGGGGCTTCAAGGCTTCAACCGCATGGCCGGCTCGTACAGGAGGCCAGTTTCGATTCGTCCACCGACGCTTCCAGGCGATAAAGTCCGTCCTGTTCGATGGTGAGCAGCGGCGCGCCTGGCGTCGCCAGATTACCCGGCTCCACCGTTTTGGTAATCACCACCCCCAGAGAATGGCGCGGCCACCTTCTGCGAGATTCTGCCAGGGCGCGGGTTTGCCGAGGCGTCGGCGATATTGGGCGAGGAGTATGCAGGCTGGTTGATTCACGATGGCTTGCAGATTTACTACAAATTTCTGAAGGCGGCCCATCAGAGTTGCGTGGCGCACTTGATCCGCCGCTGCCGGGATTTGGTCGTGGCGGCGACACCGGCCGCCGGATCGGCGCGCGCCATGCGGGAACGCGGAGACGCCGATCAGGTTGACGCCCGCATCGTGCAGGGCGGCCAAGATGCGTGCGCCCGCGCCGGGTCTATCCGACACGCTCGTGTAGTAGTAGTCGATTCGTCTGATTTCGTCCGGCATGACGGTCTCCTCTGCGACAATCCTACGCCGTGCGAGATCCGCGTTCAAGAGGGCGGTGTACCACGCGATCCGGCGCCACGATCGATACTTGGACCGTGGTGCGCTATTTGAGCAGCTCAGGGCTAGCTCCCCCCAGTCATCAAGTCGTCGAATGAGCATAGGCCTTCTCATCTACCGAAATCACGCGTGGGGCCGGTGTTAACCAAATGCCGGTCCGGAAGAGACAAACGGAGAGCCGGACTCGGTCGGCTCCAGCTTTCCGTCCCCGCAGCCATCGACCGCACTGGTCTTTGGCCGCTGCCCCTTCGATCCGAGAATGCGAAAACAGCCGGCATTATGGGCGTTTTTCGTGGTTTCGAGGCGGCTAGCGGGGAGCTGTTAACCCGGTTAACAGGTTTCCGTAACGATTGTTTGGCTCGTCAGGTAATCCACGGAAAATCGGCATTTGGTTAACAGGTTCGGCCGCGGGACTTGCGCGCATCGCGGCGTGTTCGGCGGCTCCTCCGTCGGGCCTAGGGACTCGGATGCAAGGCGTTGGTGTGGCAGAAAACTTTCCCAGCACCATCATTTCAGTTTTTATTCATAGGGGTCCAGAGGCACTTCAACTCGGGTCGTACTTCTAAAATCCTTCGGGAGATCTAGGTCATTTCGGGTCATGATCTCTGATTCACGCTGTTAACCAACGGCCCAGCGGTTTCGTTTCGATCACTAATCTGTGTGGCAATGCCGGAAGCCTGGGCCCGGCACTGAATCATCATGTGCACGTTGGCCTAGGCCAGGGGAATTCGGTCGGTGAGCTGCCGTGTCTCCATGCCAGGAGTAGGGATCGGGTTCGGCCGCAACCTTCGAAACGCTCAGCCATTCATCCAAGAACTGTTCGTGGTGGCAGGGAAGCTCGTTGACCTTGCCGCCTTTTTCGTGCAGCCAAGCGGCGGGAGTGTTTAGTCTTGTGGCGGTATTTTTGCCGGCATCCCTTTGCTGTGGGATTTGAAGTGTCCGGATGCGCGGTACTGGCAGGGCTATACCGGCCCGCGGAGTGTCCGGCGAGGTATCGGATCCAAGCTGGCAGAGTGTGCACCATCACAACAGTGCCGGGAAGTGCACGCCCTGCGATACTGTTTCAGGATTTTCGCTTGACTCCCCCTGGCACGCGGATTATGATCTGCTTAACCTCGCGCCTCGGCAGGATCAATCCGACCGCGAAAGGTATGACCAATGCGACTAGACATAACCAAGATCGAAGATCGGATCAGAAAACTACAAGAACTCAGGCGTATTGCCTGCGACCCCGAAATGGCCAATATAATCTCCCAGTGCCTGACCACGGATGACACGGCAACTCCGGTGAATTCTCCCGAGCCGGACCCGGTGGTGGAGAGCCGGACGTCGCCACCGGAGATCGAGGCGAGCGAACAGGGCAGGTCTGATGAGGCCGAAGCTGTGATCCAGAGCGTCATGACAGGGGGAGGGTGGCACCGGAGGGCCCGGTAGCACTTTTTGTTCCGGGGTGGCGACAGGGCTTCGTTAGCAGAAGGGCAAGTGCGGTCCGCGCGGCGGCAGACGACGCGGTGTGTGGCATCCATGTACTGCGGCTTCTTCAATCTCGACGAAGAGCCTTTCAACATGAGACCGGATCCGAGGTTTCTGTTCCTGAGCCAGGAACACCGCGAAAGGCTGGCTGGCCTGGCCTACGGGGTTCTCAACCGGAAGAACTGCCTGGTGGTGACCGGTGATATTGGCACGGGCAAGACGACTCTGATTACGACGGTAACGCAGTACCTCCCGCGCGAGCGCACTCGGATCAGCATCATTTCGATCCCCACGCTGACTTCGACCGACCTCCTGGAGATGATCCTGCGAAACTTCGGAATTACGGAGGTACCCGCCAGCAAGGCCGAGCGCATCCACAAGCTGAGTCAATTTCTGCACGAAGGCGACGAGCGCGGAACAGTGTCGGCGCTGATCTTCGATGAGGCGCATAAGCTCAGCCCGGATGCCTTGGAGGAGATCCGACTGCTGGGGAACCTGAACCTCGGGCTGGTGCTGGTGGGGCAGAACGAGCTGACCGAACTCCTGGATCGGCGGGAACTGCGCGCGCTGAAGCAGCGTATCTGTGTCCATCTCACGATCGGGTCGCTCCGGGAAGATGAGGTCGAGCAATACATACGGCGCCGCTGGATCGCCGCCGGAGGAGGCCAGGCGTCACCGTTCGCGCCGGAGGCGACTGGCGCGGTGGCGCAGTGGTCGGGAGGCGTTCCCCGGCTGATCAATTCCATCTGCGACAATGCGCTCACCCTAGCGTTCGAAGCGGACGAACATACCGTGACTCTCGAGCACGTTCACGAAGCAGTTGGGCGGTTGAGGCTCGCGCGTCCGTCCGGTTCCGAGTCTGACACGAACCAGGGCGGCAGTTCTCCCGGCGATTCCGGGCGCGCTGGTGCGGAAGCCGCGCTGGCCCAGACGGGGCTGAAGCCCCGTTGGACGCTCCGATCTGTGGGCACCAGAATCATCTCCCAACTGCCTACACGGCTGAACCGGAACGTCTTGCCCCCGCCCGCGCGATCGCGATAGGACTGGTCGCCGAGAGGCCGCACCGGCCTTAGACAGGAGGGCATCACCGCCACCCAAAGTCACGCCCCAGGCGGCTTTCGGTCCAGGAGGGTGACGATTGGTGATACGGATTGGGTCCGCGGCTGGCTCGGTATGACCGTCACCTGAGACGGTGGTAATGCGGTGGCAGCCACACGAATGTCGAAGGCGTACCGACGAGTGCCGATCTTGACCATCAAGCGGCGGCGGAACGAGATAGGGCCCGGTCCCGGCGCACTCTGCTCGGAAGGGAAAGGAATCACTGGGTTGGACACGCCCTGACACAGTACCTCGGGAGCGGAGCCCAAGGCAAGCGGCACGGGCGGGAGCGCCGCGTCACCATCGCCGCCGGTTCACCCGTGGCCTTGGCGGTGGGGAGAGGAGTGACTGGGTGGCCCATGCCATGAGACATTACCTCAACTCAGGGCACGGTTCCGCTCTCCAGCCGGAGGCCAGAACTTCTGGCGTCAGGCAGCCCTCGGTAAACCCTGCTCCTCGTCGTCAGGCTCGCCGGCGAGGATGATGCCAAAGACCGTTGCGTTCACGAGTCCCATCACATAACCCCTGCTCAGGCCCCAGCCGACCACGTACTGGACGGCGTCGCACACCTTGTCCCAAGAAGTGTGGAACGACTCGGCGGTTTCCTTCTTGGAACCTACAGATTCCCCGGACGAGGGAAAAAAAATCGTGTATCCTTAGCAAGGAGATTGTGAAGAGATCACGACTTGCTGTAAACAAGCCGGGATCGCTAAAAACAAAACTATGAGCGCTCCTTTCAAGCTTGAGTTTATCGGGGGCACGGTCGAGTTTGGCTCAGCTCCCTTGCTCATCATGGTAGTTTCCTCCAACGGGGGAGGCGCGGTCGGCAATCTTGGCCCAGCGATACCCCCAAAGAAGATTTCTTGCTCGACTCCCCAGCCGGTGACTTTGGCTGGCTCCAGTCCTTTTGTCATCCAGGGGACCACGGAGACGGCATTCGGCCCATGGGACGTCACGTTTGAGTTTCCCGGCCCTCCTGCGGGTTTCGCGAACCAGGGAAACCTCAATATCTCGTCGATGTTCTGGGAGTTGACCGGCAAATACCGTATGGTGATCACGGACAGGGTCACAGGCGAACAGTGCGCGCAGGTCGTGGAAACGTCGGGGGAGTACCAGTTTGAAGGGCCGGCACTGAGCGGATGGCCCCACAGCTGCTCGACGCCCGCACTGAGGAAGCAGCCGCAGCCGCAGACCAACAGCCTCGGACAATCGCCCGGGCTTACGGGAGGCATGATCCTTCGAGGACACGCCGGCGCCTTTCCCACATTTCTTGGTGGTATTCTTGCCACGCACGCCAACAGCCTGGTCAAGCTTATGGGCTTCGGTTCTGTGACGCTCAACTACAAATTGACTTACTGAGATTGAACGCCTCGCGGAGGTTTGGCCCGTTGAAAGATCCTATAGGTTACTTAGCAGGATACGGAAAAACTCGGCAAAATCGCATAAAACAGGCGACCTCGCAAATGGTTTGAGCGTCTAATGTCCATGCGCGGTCAAGACCATCAGCAGTCAGACATTTTTAGCTACCTGTCACCTG
>Ga0209517_10001184_pt1 | contig 40644 bp, 35 predicted proteins | sample PeaSoiMetSII2010_FD_187695 | JGI IMG/M metagenome (GOLD analysis project Ga0209517, IMG submission 187695) | Peat soil microbial communities from Weissenstadt, Germany - SII-2010 (SPAdes) (version 2) | ecosystem: Environmental > Terrestrial > Soil > Wetlands > Peat | place: Germany...
AGGCCGGCCCCCCCCGCCCGCTAATCGCTACTCAGTTTCTCGATTGTGGCCACAATGTTGTATTCGCCACTTGACCCTACTACCTCGCAGGTGACGGGCAAGCCCGGTTCTGGAACGAACAGGTAGCTTAATTGTCCAAGAGTTCCCTTCAAGGTGAGGGTTTGAGATGTGCCAGTGACATCATACAAGTTGAATAGAGCAATCCAATCCTCGGTTGCACCGCTACCCGAAATATAGGCGCTCAACCGATAGAATCCGGGTTTTGTGGGGGTGAGGATCGTAGTCAGAGGAGTCGATTTAGTCTGACTAAACCGGGCCACGTGTAGCACCACCTTCCACTGTGGCTGGCTCTGCCCATAAGCGACGACCTTGGACGCTGCGGCCGGTTGCTTCTGGTTGGCGACGGACCCGATCGTGAAGCTCTTGAACGGCATGCGCAGAGTCTAAAGCTATCAAGTCCGGCGGTAACATTTGTGGGTTGGAAGAGTCATGCCGATGTGCTTTCTCTAGTTTCGCGCGCGCGGGCGCTCGTCCTGCCTTCCAATTGTTATGAAGGTGGGGGGTGTCCAATGGCTGTGATCGAGGCCTACGCTGCGGGAAGACCGGCGATCGTCTCCGATATTGGTGGCTTGCGGGAGATTGTTCAGCAGGACAAGACTGGGTTGAAAGTTCTACCGGGAGATCAAGTGGCTTTGGCCGACGCTCTCTTCAGCATACTGACTGACGGCGCACTGGCCGACCGTTTGGGCAAAGGATCCAGAGCCGAATACCTTGGCAAGTACACTCCCGAACATCATTACCAAAAGCTGATGGACGTCTATCGGCTCGCGATAGATCACAGGCAATCAATGGGAAGTGCGGCGGCGGATTAATGCGAACAACATTACTTCCAGCACAACCGAAGGTTTTTTGCTTCCCAGGTCGCTCAAGCACTCCAGCGAATGACTCTTAGATTGTAAGGGGACTTCAGTACTCGTCTACGGGGTTCGCCTGATTTCAAATTAGCGCGGCCTACGGCTATGCTGAGGAGAGACCAGAGCATGCGATTGCTAAGCGCACACGGATGAAAACAAGGAGAGGACGCGGGTGGTCGTCGAACCCGTTGCATGAGAACATCGAGGAAATCGTTTTCTTCCGCCGAAACTCTGATCGAACTGGACCAGTTCTTGGGCGTGGTCGAGGAACCGCCTCGTTCCGCTCTGTTACTTGACTATGACGGCACTTTGGCGCCATTCACAACCGATCGCCGCAAGTCGTTTCCTTATCCGGGAGTGCCACGGAACCACGCCGGCGAGCGATGACAAACAGCTGTCGCAAATGAGCGATCGATGAGCAGCGCACCGAACCCGGAAGTTGCTGAAAGAACCGCCAAGAAGCCCTTTTATTTCAATACCTCGGAGCATTTGTTGCGCATCGGCCGCGAGAAAGCGACCACCCTCGCCGAGTTGCTGGAAGCCTTGCGAACTTGTCCGCGACAGTCCGTGTTTCAGCACACTTTTCGGACGCTGCAGGAACATCACTTCATTCGCCAGGGCTTTTCCAATGACTTTGCGCACTGGGCGGTCTCGGCGTGCAACGAACCAGCGCTGGCGGAACGCCTGGCCAGTGTGGATGTGAGGGAGTTCACCTCGCTCGAAGACCTGCGGCAAAGCCTGGTTGATATTCTGGAAAGCTACGTGGCTCTCAATCCGGGCGCGGCTGGGCGATGCGCCCACGAGCCCTTCTATTTTTGCGCGGCCGACATCTTCGTGCTGCCGACGCCATTTGTTCCCGACACCCTGGCAGGCTTTGTGGACGGACTCCGGCGGGTCAGCGTGCATTCCATTCACCATCATTTCATCGAGGCGCGTCTCCGCCTGAAGCTCATGTCCAATGATTTTTCGCAGTGGCTGCTGGAGGAGATGAATCTGCCGGACACGGCCCGCGCGGTGAATCGCATTGACATCTACACCTCGACGCTGGAGGGCGTGCGGCAGCAAATCATTCGCAGTGTAGAAAGAGCTTTGCAGTAGGGATTCACGCATGATGAAATCGAACCCGAGCGTCGAAGAACCGATCGTTCCTGAAGTTCAGGATTCGACCTCTGAACATGCAACCGCGGTTTCTTCCCCGGCTCCTGCGGTTGACCCTGGCCAACAGCAACCTCGACGAGACTTCCGGACTCCACCGACACCGCCGCCGCCGCCGCACCTGGACGACTATCAAAGCATCGTTGGCCAGGCGAACCTTGATTCACTGCGCTTTTTGGCGCGTGAGCTGAAGGGTAAAACCGTCAAGATGGTCAACTCGACTGCCGTTGGCGGCGGGGTCGCGGAGATGTTGAATCGCCTGGTGCCGCTGCTGAGCGAACTCGAGGTGGCAACGCACTGGGACGTCATCACCGGCGGAAATGATTTCTTTGAAGTCACCAAAGCTTTCCATAACGCGCTTCAGGGCAGCGACTACCAACTCACGAAACAGGCGCAAGACATTTTTCTGATGTACAACGAACAGAACATGCGGCGGATGCAGTTCAGCGAAGACTTGATCGTGATTCACGATCCGCAGCCAGCCGCCCTGGTCCGCGCCCGCAAGGATTTGGCCTCGCATTGGATATGGCGTTGTCACATTGATCTTTCCCACCCGAACCCTCAGGTATGGGAATTCCTTCGGCCTTGGGTTGAGCAATACGACGCGGCCATTTTTTCCTCGCAATCATTCTCCCGGCAGCTTCCCATCCTGCAATATTTGTTCTATCCGTGTATCGATCCGCTTTCAGAGAAAAACAAAGATCTGGACGAGGCCACGATTCAATCCGTGTGTGACGAATTCGGGGTGGACCGCTCCCGACCGATTGTCACTCAGGTATCGCGCTTCGACCGCGCCAAAGATCCGGTGGGAGTAATCCAGGCTTACAAACTCGCCAAGAAATATGTGGACTGTCAACTGGTGATGGCCGGTGGCGGAGCCAAGGATGATCCGGAGGGCGCGGTCGTGCTGCAGGAGGTCAAGGCTGCCGCGGGGAACGATCCGGACATTATCATTCTCGATCTCCCTCCCTGGTGCGCGCTGGAGATCAATGCTCTGCAACGCGCATCCACGCTGCTGGTGCAGAAGTCGATCAAAGAGGGCTTTGGCCTGACCGTCACAGAGGCCCTATGGAAGGCGAAGCCCACTATTGCCGGCGCAGTCGGCGGCATTCCCCACCAAATCATTCACAAGCTCACTGGCGTGCTGGTTCACTCCATCGAGGGATGCGCGTACCAGATCCGCTACCTGCTTACCCATCCGGAGTTCGCGCGGCGGTTGGGAGAGAGCGGCCGCGAACATGTGAAGGAAAATTTCCTAATGACCGCGAATGTAAAACGCTGGCTGGTTTTATTTCGTATCCTTAGCCTGCAACAGAACCAAACCGTTTCGCCTGCCTGAAAATTTCTCGGCAATCCCTGAACGCTCCGCAAGATCGCTCAAAATGGAATCGGAATTATCCACTTGACGCACCCAAACCAGAAACCGTAAAAATGGAACAGCCGTGACAGGACAGACACCGATTGAATTGGCAGAGGAAATTGTGAAGGTGGTGGGCGATGCTGACGATAACACCGCCCACAGTGCCCTAGAAATCGCCGCGATCTTACTCCGGCACCGGAAGTCGGCGGAAATTGACTTCCATCACGAGTGCCTTACGGGCGGTTCCTAATTCCCGTCAGGGTGTTCTGTATTTGTTGGAGCGTTGTGTGCATACTGTTCAAGGAAATCCTTAGAGTTCTGATTTCCTCCACGCCCTCACGAAGCGCGCCTACGATCTGGGTCTGAGCCTCTACTTCATTTCTGGGAACTACTGACTGTGCCATAGTTCTCCCCCTCGGGCGCGAATTATACGCCCAGTCCCAGACTGGGACTACACTATTTGCCCTTCTTGCGCGTGCCCTTGGGCTTGTCGGATGCCGACATTTTCACTTGGGCTAGCCCAGAGACGGCCTCTGTAAAGCTGAGGGGGTAGAGAGACACTGGATGCCCTACTTTGCCAGCTGGGTTTGGGACGCTGTTTTCGCGGAGCTTCCTACCTGAATCAACCTTTTTCATGTCACCCTCATACCTTGGCCATACCGGCCACTTGCCATGATACGGTATGGTTATGGTAGTATTTGCTTAAATCCTTGCAGAGGATACCACAATGAGCGAAATGCTGGATCGTTTGAAAATAGGCTTGGCTGAAGCCCAAACACGTCATGCGGAAAATACGAAACGCCATCAGGCAGTGACAGCCGAATGGCAGGCCACGAACGCGGAGGTTCTCGGGTACCAGAAAGTTATCGAATTGGAGACAAAGCGGGAACTTGAAAAGGCCGCTGGTGCCCCACAAATGCAAGGCCCTGCTTCAAAGGCCGAACATGAAGCGGAACGAGAATCCAACAAGACACAGCTTGTGCGAGATGCCCTCGCACTACACCCGGGATTGAGTCCGGCACAAGTTTGGGGCGCGGTAAAAACCCGAATCGGAAACAGAACTTATGTTTACTCAATCCTGAAGCGACTAAAAGATCGGAAGCAAATCGTAGAGCGACGAGGCAAGTATTATCTGCCGGAGGTTCCAAAAGTCGCAGCGGAGGGGAACGAGCCGACAACGTTGCAATAAAAAAGCGAAACGGCCAGCTCAGAGTCCTTGCAGAGGCTTCAGATGCTAGCCGTTTCTTAAACAGTGCGGGCGTGGCGGAATCGGTAGACGCGCTAGGCTTGGACCCTAGTTTGGGATGCCCCCTCGGAAGGTCAACATCCCATTGCGAGTTCGAATCTCGTCGTCCGCACCAACTTTGTTGACCGCTGCTTCATTATACACTGGCTGTCTAGTGCCGGAGCGGCAAAGACGGGGAAATGTATGCCGGATAGATTGAATGCCGTCGATGTATTGAATTGCGAATATCTCCGCGAGATTGCCTACGATCATGGTTTGGCTTACACAACAGACTTCAACAGGGCGTTGGAGATATTCGCTCACGCCTTTATTCAGGCTGGCAACGTTGCGGATCAGAACACAATGCTGACTCAATTACTGTCCGATTCCACGTTCGGACAGTCCACGGATGCGAATGAAGAAACTGTGGCTTATTTGGCGAACTTCCTGCGAACCAGTCCCATATTGTTACGCGAGTTCGCCAAGCAGGAAGGGATTAGGCTCAGAACTAAATTTGGTTAGCTTGTCTTGCGGCACGCTTTCTAGCCCACTCTGCGTTTCGCTTATTCACAGCGTCGATGAATGCCCGCTCTGCTTTATTTCTTTTCGCAATTTTCCAGAACGCAAGTCGCTCCAAAAAGGTGTCCCATCCACTCTTCTTTTCCGGGGCAGCGGGGGCTCTCCTCTTGATTTCTGCAATTTGTGGCATTGGTGGCTGCCTCCAAAGGACTGTCAAGTATGTAGGATTAGGTTGATTTAGTCAATGTGACCTACGTCTCACAGTCAATTGGATGATGTTACGTTGGTTTTGGGTTCGCTGCCTACTGGCTTTTTTAACGTAAGCCTTTTGCCTTCTGTCGCCTTCAATGCTGCCCCGGCCCGGTCCAAATCTGTGATTTTGCGGTTGTTATACCGGAAGTCGAATTCATTCAAATACTGCTGTAGGTACGGGATTCCGACGTGGTGGTACGTCCCATAAATGCCGCGCTTGAGTAACGAAAAGTAACCCTCAACAGTATTGCTAGTGATGAGCCGCCCATTCTCCCGTCGGGCATATTCCTTGTTCTTGTGCGTCACTACATCGTGGCTCGGGAAGTCATCGTGCATGAAGTGGTACACGGTTGCTTCGTCGGTCTGGATCGTGGTCCCGGTTTCGACGTGTTCTTGCAGGATCGGCTTAATGTTTGCCAGCGTCACACGTTCTAATGGAAACGAGCGCACCTTGCCGCGCTCGCGATCTACCAAGGCCAGCACCGGGCGTTTCTTGCTGATTGCGAGATTCGGGACACCGGGACGGCCTTTCTCTTTCGGTCCGATCCACGTCTCATCTACCTCCACTACCCCGCGCAGCTTGTCAATCATTGGATGCTGCGTCATGGCGAAGCGAATCCGATGGAACATGAACCACGCTGTGCGGTACGAAACCTTCTCGCCGTAAAACGTCGCGGTCATCCTGTGGAACTGGTATGCACTCATGCCCTTTTTCGATGAGCACATGAGATGAATTGCGTAGAACCACTTGTGCAACGGGATATGCGAATCCTCGAAGATGCTCCGCATTTTGACAGTGAAAGTCTTGCGGCATCCGGCGCACTTGTACAGGCCCTTGCGTGTGGTCTTGCCTGCCAGTTTGTAAGCGTTATTGACTTCGCCACAGTGCGGGCATACGGGGCCATCGGGCCAGCGTTGTTTCTCGAAAAACGCTAGGGCCATATCCTCATTCGTGAACAGGTCTGCTTGGCCTTTGGGATAGATTGTGCGTTTCATGCCATAATCATACGAAATTCACTTGGGTCTGTCAAGTGGATAATTCCGAATGGAATTACTAACGATTGGGATTTCCAGAATCTTAGGGGTTCGCTGAACTTTCTTTAGTCCTTTAGTCCGGTTTCGGAGTGAAAATCGCAAAACTGCGGCGTTTTTTCGCCATTTCCGCGAAAAATGCGGAGACTCTCTCCGGATCATTAGTTCAGGATGCGTACTCGGAGCTTAACTTCTGTTCCAATCGAAGTCACCTTATTGCGACATCGGCAACTATAACGTCGGTAACTATGAGGTCGTTGTTTCTTTAGGTTTCTTTGTGGGCCTTCAGTATCATCGTGCCGAACTTGGCGAAGATTTCCAGGAGCCTGGGTCGAACTACGCAGTCGAGATATGAAGGAGAGCCATGACCAATTTGAACACGAAGCTCGCGGTGCTCGCGCTTTTCACAGCATGCTTGTTGACTGGTGCATACGCCCAGCTTACACCCAGCGCCGATGCTTACACGAACACTGGCTCCTCCTCCACTAACTATGGCGCGAATGCGCTGCTCTATGTGGTGAGCGGGTCGGAAACGACTTACATTCAGTTCAATCTGTCGTCGATTCCTGCTGGCTATACTGGTGCTAATGTCGCCAAGGCAACGCTCAAGCTCTATGTGAATGCACTGACCACGGCGGGCAACTTCAATGTCGACTACGTCAACGGCGCCTGGTCTGAAATGACAATCACTGCCAAATCTTCTCCTGCACTGGGAAGCACGATAACGAGCGCAGTGCCCCTCACTTCTGCAAGTGTGAACCAGTACATCCTCATCGACATCACTTCGGCATTGCAGGCATGGCTTAACGGAACCCAACCCAATAACGGTATTGCGCTGGTTGGCAATAGCTCTTTCAACGCGAACTTCGACAGTAAAGAAAACACGAATATGAGTCATCCGGCGGAACTGGACATTGTGTTCGTAAACAGTGGACCGCAAGGCCCCCCGGGACCGCAGGGCCTGCAGGGTGCTACCGGGCCACAGGGTCCGATTGGCTTGACCGGGGCGACCGGAGCGCAAGGACCTCAGGGCGCGGCAGGGGCGAATGGGACTGGATTCAACTTCCGTAATACTTTCAGTTCGACTGCCACTTATGCCGTGAATGACGTTGTGACCTACGGCGGCTCCACTTATGTGGCGATCACGGCGAATGGTCCGAATACTCAGACTCCGGATCAAAATCCCACAGCCTGGAGCGTAATGGCGCAACAAGGCGCCGCGGGGGCGCAGGGACCACAGGGACTTATGGGTCTGACCGGAGCAACCGGAGCAACCGGAGCGACCGGAGCAACTGGAGCGCAAGGACCTATGGGCTTGACTGGAGCAACCGGAGCGGCCGGTCCACAAGGGCCGATTGGTTTGACTGGAGCGATTGGACCACAAGGGCCACAGGGTCTAACGGGTCCGCAGGGACCTCAGGGCATCCCAGGGGCAACGGGGCCACCGGGCGCCGCGGGCGCAAATGGGACTGGATTCAACTTCCGCAATGCTTTCGACCCGACGGCTACTTACGCGGTGAATGATGTAGTGACTTACAGCGGTTCGAGTTACGTCGCGACTACAGCGAACGGACCGAGCAGTCAAACTCCGGATCAAAATCCCACAGCCTGGAGCGCAATGGCGCAACAAGGCGCCGCGGGACCGCAGGGACCACAAGGACCTGTGGGCTTCACGGGAGCAACTGGAGCGACTGGACCACAAGGGCAACAAGGCGCCACCGGACCACAAGGGCCGATTGGCTTGACCGGGGCGAGCGGAGCGCAAGGTCCGCAGGGTCTAACCGGTCCACAGGGACCTCAGGGCATCCCAGGACCGACGGGACCGCAAGGTGCGGCGGGCACAAATGGGGTAGGATTCAACTTCCGCAATTACTTCAGTTCTACCGCCACGTATGCCGTGAATGACGTTGTGACTTATAGCGGTTCGTCTTATGTGGCGATCGCAGCGAACGGTCCAAGTACGCAGACTCCTGATCAAAACACAAGTGCGTAGAGCCTCTTGGCACAACAGGGACTGCCTGGGATGCCAGGAGCAACCGGCCTCACCGGTCCGCAAGGAATCGCCGGGCCTCCGGGGCCGCAAGGTCCGCAGGGACAGCTCGGTTACCCGGGAGCGACCGGGCCCGCTGGTCCGCAGGGAATGGCTGGGCCTCCGGGGCCGCAAGGTCCGCAGGGACAGCTTGGTTACCCGGGAGCGACCGGGCCCGCTGGTCCGCAGGGAATGGCTGGACCGCAGGGGCCCCAAGGACCTGCCGGGCCTCCGGGCTCAGTCACACTTGGAGCAATGAATGCGGCACTTTTGCGGTGGTACAGCCAAACGTATCCGGTGGGAGCGAACCCGTTCGCGCTGGCGTTCGACGGGACGAATATTTGGGTGGTGAACTATGGCAGCGGCACCGTCTCCAAGCTGTCGGCCAGCAGCGGGGCGATTGTGGGCACGTACTCCGTTGGGTTCGAACCGTTCGGAGCGGCCTTCGATGGGACCAACATTTGGGTCACTAACTTCGGCAGCGGTACCGTCACCAAGTTGCTGGCCAGCAGTGGCGCGGTTGTGGGCACGTATTCCGTTGGCGGCAATCCGTTCGGGGTGGCCTTCGATGGAACCAACATTTGGGTGGCGAACGTCGGCAGCAACACCGTCACCAAGCTGTTAGCCAGCACCGGCGCGGTTGTGGGGACTTACACCGTCGCCTCGGGGCCGGCGGGATTGGCCTTCGATGGCACCAACATTTGGATATCAAATGAATTCAACGCCACGGTCACCAAGATGGTGGCCAGCAGCGGCACGATTGTGGGCATCTACTCCGTTGGAACGGATCCGACCGGATTAGCTTTCGACGGTAACTTTATTTGGGTGGCAAACCAGGGCAGCAGCACAGTGAGCAAGGTGTTGGCTAGCAACGGCGAGGTTGTGGGCACCTATCCGGCTGGGGTTTATTCCGCCCAGGTGGCCTTCGATGGCACCAACATTTGGGTCGCTGACCCCGGCAACAACACCGTGACCAAACTGTTGGCCACCAGCGGCGCGATCATAGGCATTTACTCAGTGGGAGCCAATCCGAGTGCATTGGCCTTCGATGGAGCCAACATTTGGGTGGCGAACGAAGCGAGCAACACCGTAACCATGATCCCAGTCAATTGATGTCTGTTGCCGCCTCGCAGAATCCAAAAGCACACCGTTGCCGATTGCGGCTGATTCACCCCATTCGGGGTCGCCGCATTTGAGTGGGCCAAAACCACACATGGTTCTCGCACACTGTTTTAAGATGGCCATCTGCGAACCGAGCACCGCGAGAGAGGATCCGCCTCTCTCAATTTGTTCGTAGAGAGACGCAAGCTCGTGGCTTCTTGCAAAATGTGGAATGTTCTCGCTCATCAACCTCACAGTGCGGATCGTTTTACTCTTTTAGTGCCTGGTCCACTCTTGCAGCTCCGCAATAAGTGCTGTTGAACCGTTGTGGCGGATCCATTGTCCAGTAAGCAGCGCAAGGGGTGCCTTTAATGCGGGCATCGGGTCTGCGCCTGGAGTCATCGCTGCCACCTCTTTGTGCAGCCATTCCAAGCACTCACGCACATTTGAAAACTGTCCTCGCGTTATTGCACGGTGCAGTGCTGGCACTGTGCGCTGTTGGAACTCCTGTTTTTTTTGGAGGTCGACAATGTCGGGAAGAAGCAACGCCGGCTCGTCCAGATCAACGTGAATACGGGCTAAGAGTTCCTTGTATACAAGAACGGCTAGTCGTTCGGCCTTGGCTGTTGCTGCTGAAAGCCGTTCCATTCCCCTCGTATGCGACAGTTCCGCATCCGGCAATACTTGGCAGTAAAACTTCAATTTAGGTTCGGTCCCGGAAGGGCGCACGGTAATCACGAACGACTCAAACGCATATTGAATTACGTTGCGAGGCAGTTTGTCGGTTTCGCTCACGAACGGTCCAAACGTCTCTTGATCCCAGTGGTCCGAGGTTATACGCACGGTTGAACCCGCTACCTTTGTCAGGGGCGATTGGCGCAGCGACTCCATAATTTGGTCGCGCTTAAAGATGCCGTCGGCGCCAGTCATCATGATGGATCTGTTGAAGTCGGCATACGGCCCAACGTGGTCGAGAATCTGCACGTAGTAATCGAGCAGGTTGCGGCCTTGGCGCCGCAACCTCTGGTACAGGCTCGCCAAATACATGCATGCAGGAGTAGCGTCCTTGTCGCGAATGGATGGAAGGATGATTACACCATGACTCTCCTCTGTCGCCAGAACGAGCTCATTTGGTGAGCAGACCACGTCTTTGTACCGACCTTCTCGTTCCAGCTTCTTCAGGACATTGGCGACGTACTTGAACCCAACTAAAAGATCCTCAATCAATCGGGAGCCACCCGCCTCATCTACGATTTTTCTCAGAATCTTGGTAGTTACCAGCGTTTCAATCACCAACCCTTTTCGCTGTGGCCCTTCGGGATCGAGCATTAGGAGATAGCAGAGAACAGCGCCGATTTGGTTGCCGTCGAAGTGATACCACGAGCCGTCAGTTAGCTTGACTTCCAGCCCCACTCGGTCTGCATCTGGGTCGCTCGATAGGACGATTCCAGATCCCTTCTGGTCAGCAAAATCTCTTGCCGGCTGAGTGGCCTGTGGTACTTCAGGATTGGGTGCTCGGAAAGGGATCACTTCGAAGGTTCCATCGGGGGATTGATTCGGAGGTACCAAGAAGGGGAAACCGAGTTCCTTCAGGACATCTCCCACAGTTGTTAGCCCACATCCGCATAAGGGTGTGTAGATGAGTGGCAGATCGGGCTGAGGTTCGTAGAGATTTTCGTAGAGCCTGACATAGCTCTCGACATATTCCCTGTGCAGGTCGTGGGGGATTGGTCGGACGAATCCTTCCGCTCGCGCCTGTTCGAATGGCATCCTGCGGATCGTTGAAACACCCTCCATTGCTTCAACGAGCCGCTGGTCGTCAGGTGCGACCGGCTGGCTCCCAAACTGGTCGTAGACCTTTATCCCATTATCGTCTGGAGGATTATGAGAAGCCGAGATGTTCACACCCGCAAGGGCCTTGACCTTCCCTATCAGGTACGACAGCTCAGGCGTACTGAGAATAGCGTATTCCGCTTCGGGTTCCGCAAAGTACGCCGCAATTCCGTTGCCCGCGTATACCTCGCATGCCAGCTTTCCTAGTGAGCGCGATGACATCCCAATTAAGGGATGGGTTGGCCCAAGAAACCCGTAGGTGACTGCAAGGTCGTTAAACACGCGCACGTCGTTCGCGACAATAACGGCTGGTCGTTTTGACTCGCGGAATGTACGGAGAATGTATTCACAATGGCCCTGAACCGTGATTGCGATCGTCGTTGGATTGAGCCGATTGGACCCGTAGCCTACACGGCCTCGTCGGCCACCTGTGCCGAATGGCAGAATCTGCCAAAATGCATCGAACAACAGGTCAAGACGGTTTTTGTCGAGGTGCCGCCCCAAGATTTCGGGATGCGTGTACGGGAGGTTTCCCGACATCCAGGAGCGCAGTCGTGCCGCCGCTGCCTCTCCGAGGTCGCCGTACTTCTGCGCGAGCAATTCAGAAATGTCTGATAATGCAGTAGATACACGCATAAGCTTAACTCTGTTCGTACGTTACGTTTCTCCTGCGAGGCCGACTTGATAATGAAAAAAATGAACTACAAGGTCAATATTCTAACGCATCTGACGATCCAAAGCCGGCGAGTCGCTTTTGGCGAGCACGGCGATCACAAGCGGAAGGAAGTGGAGACGGTCGGCGAGGTGCATTAGGTCAGAGATCAGTCCTGTTATCCCCGCGATCACGAGGAACACTGTAGAGAGAATTGCCCAAATCCCCAACTTGGTTTGTGCTTGCATCATTGATCTTCTTGATGTCTCAGTGCCTCGGACTGGAAGTTCACCAGTGTCGTTCGCGAAGCCTGCGACAAACCGTCGCAGCAATTTGCAAGCACCCGCTCGATGATGATCGGGTCCGGCAGGATCGGAATAGGCCGGCCCACCATGTCACCAGGCGTAGAAATGGCTGTACGCAAAAAGGCTAACTCTCGGAGGTCGGGGAAGACGCCGTTTGGCAACGGTCGGCGTGCCTCAATTAATTCATGGAGAGGGTCTTCACGAAAGTATCTGCCCGTGAGAAGGCGATAAGCCTTGACACCGGAAGGGCAGACTTGAAGGAGAGGCTCCAAATCCTTCCGGTATCTGTCGCCGATCATGACAACACTGAAGTCCGGACTGCTGTGCCATTCTTTCTTTGTTAGAAACCGAACCGATTGCACACGCTCTTGAAGTCCACCGGCAGTCTGGTCCTTCAGTGCATGGAGCAGTTTGCAAAAAAATAGAGGCGACTTAACTGTGTACGGCGCCAAGTGATCGTAAAGCTGCACAACTTCGTGTGGGATCGCCCTCGAGTCTTTGTAGAAAATAAACAGCTCATTCAAAATCGGAGTGACACTGCAGGTTGCGTCAGTCACTACACACGTTTGCACCAGCTCGTTCAGTTTCAATGAATCAAATTTGAACCTCTGAATCGGCGTGTCTCCTTCGGAAACAACATGTACTTCAACCGCGAGATCCATCAGCGTAGAGATGAGCGTCCGAGCGTCCTCAGCCAGATTCGGGGCGTTGGCTGCAACATATTCGCGGAACCTCCGGGCCCCGCCGTCGAAAAAGTGGCTCGAGCGGTCCCTGACCCGCGTAAGCGCCTCAATGAAACGTAACCCGGTTGGCGAGTTGCGTAATTTCACGGCGTACTGGTAGCTTTTCACCCGAGACCTCAAAGAAAAATCTTCTTCAGACGTTTCAAGCTTTCCAACCGCGCCCGCCAGATCATTCAGCGTTTGGCGGGCAGGAAGGTCGCTCAGCAAGCACGCAAGAGCGAGAACATGCGGAGAATCCCATTCGCGACGTAGGTCAGGCAGTTCGCCGACGTTGCTGAGGATGTCTGTGAGGGGCGGTCTCAGCAAGTCGAAGAGCTCTTGGCTGATGAGCCGGGGGTCAGCCACAACACCGTCTAGCGCCGCAGCAGTTGCCCTCAGCCTTAGATTCGAGTAGTCGAAGAGTGTGGCATCAAGATCGAAGAGAACAATCGTGGATCTGGACGGGCTTCTGGGATAAGCTACCGCACTGGGCTGGAGGCCCATTATTGAAAGAATCACTTCGACCGTCTTGTCAGCGATTGCTTCAAATCGGATGATCTCGGGAAAATCAAGGTGATGAATCGGTTTTGCCGCGAGATTGCCGACTGGAATACCTGTGTCCTGATCGGAACCAAAGCGAAGCACGTGCGTGAGGGGTGTCCAGCTCGACTCGGTTCTCGCTATGTCGGCGAGCGCACACTGCGTAACGGCTTCGAGCATGGATGCAACTGTGAATTGCGCAGTTTCCTTGTCTATCGTCTGATTACACAGGAAAATTTTTGGGATTGATCGTGTGACAAAAGCACTACCTACTCCGCGGACGAGAAATTGAGGCAGGATGCTCGTCAGGAAACTGCCAAATCCGACAATGAAAGCATCTGCGTCTTGCAGAACCTCAGCCACTGCCGAACAAAGAGTCGCGCTAGCTTCCCATGCGTAGGTCTGCTCGTCCCGCAGAAGGCAGATTCGTTCGACGCGACCGGGAAAGGTCAGCTTTTCATCTGTAATTGCCCATTGTCCTCGTACCCACTGCCCGCCCTGACATAGCACACCGAGGTGAACGGAGTCCAATGTTACAGGGAGCACTTCCGACTGCACTTGCAGTAAATCGCGAGCCCACTTGATCGTTTTGAGAAGGTCCCGAGCCTGCACCATCCGCCCGAAGAGCAGGAGGTTGCCTATCGAAAGTTCCCGGAGAGAAAAGTTTAGCGGCAGAATTTCCGCTCCGGCTTTCAAAGCCTCCAAAATTACCGGCGTTTGAGCTTCCGGCACATCTGACAAAAGATAATGGGAACCAGTCACAAAGCCGGTCATTTCCTCTCGCAGTTGCTTTTCTGATTTTCTTTCGGACAGGCGCGCCTCAAATAGCCTTTTTACTGCGAGTTCGGAAGGAGTTGCGTAAGCGCTCAGTGCTACCAGCCGATTTCGTATATCGCCAATCGCCGGCATGGGCACCGGAGAAATACGGCGGAGAGCGCCGGTGCTGCCGCCATTATCGAAAACGGCCACTACATTCGTTACGGCAAGACCCGCCTCTTCGAGTTTCTTAGCAAGCAGGTTGGACGCTGTGCCGCCAGAAAAGAGCACGACTTTGTTCTTGCCCGTGGTGTTCACAATTGAGAATGTCCGTTGCTGCTAAATCAAACAATGCCAAGCAATTACGGGGAGAATAGTACATGCCTATCTGCCATTTTGCCAACATGGTACGGACTAGATCGTAGTGAGCAGCTATAACCCTGAGCGTCTCCAAGGCCTTGATTATCCATGTTAAGACCGAATTCAGGGATGAGAAGACTGACATTTGTACTCAGCGGTGTTTCAGAAATGAGGAACAGTAAAAAACAGCAGTTCCAAGCTAGCTCAAGTGCCGCAACAGTAGGATCTCCCAATCGACGTTGCCAATCTTTTGATACCAAGATCCGTGTCCGAGATTAGCGGCGTGCCGCCGCCTGGCCCAGCGCCTGTTCCACATTGGCTTCAAACGGAGTTGGATCGCCACGAGCCTGCCGGGCCTCACGAATCAGACGAACGTTGCGCGCAGTGGTCTCCGGCTCCCATTTCTCGCGAACGTTAGCCAAAGCCTCGCCGAGCGCCTGGGTGGCCCTGTCCTGGTTCCCCTCAAGGACCGCCAACTCCAGCAGCGTCGCGTAATCCCAGTAGTCGGGCTTGCCTTTTTCGATCTTGCGTTGCACTGCGTAACGAACGACCGGAACGAGTTCTTTGCGGCGGTCATCCGGGGGATTGCGAAGGTCCATCAATGTGATGGCATTGATTCCCGGATAGGCATCGCGCCAGTCGGTCTCAAAGCCCTGCAGGTACATGTTGATGGCCTTGTCGAGATAGCCTTTGGCGAGGAAGGCGTTACCAGATTTGGTGGCGTCCTCCCACTGGTCTTTGTACACCCGGCCCAGAATTCCGCAAGTCTCGCTGCTAGGGCCGCGCTCCTCGATCAGCTTTAGCAGCACCTGTTGAGCTTCGTCGCGCCGCTTCAGCCGGTTCAAGGCCAACCCGAGTTGTTCACGAACCATGACGGTTTGGGCCAGCGGGGCCGCGAATTGCTGGATCAGCTTCACCATGTCTTCCCAAGCAGAAACCGCGCGATAAGACAACATCAAGTCAATGGCAATGCCGGTGTCGAGATCGGCGATGTCGCCGAGGCTCTTCTCTACGGCGCGCACGGCTGTCTGAGAGGAGCGGCGGGCATCCGCCAGCTGGTCTCTGACCTGCACGGAATACTCCACCTGCTCGCGGAAAACATCGGTCTTCAGATGTTCCAAATTAGGCACGGGAAGGCCGTCGAGAAGCTGGAAGATCGGACTGTCTTTGGAACTGGTGCGGGCCTCCTTGAGAAATGTGGCTATGGCTGCACTGGTCGCACGGGCCTTCGCCGGATCGGGCATTCCTTCCGTACCCAGCTTGTAGGAAATGGTTCGCAGCATCTGCACGTCAAAAGGAAGTCGGTTACCCTCAGCAATGATCTGGATAGTGCTGAAGGGCTTGAAGGCGTGGCGGACGCCGAGTTCATAGTAGACGTTGGCATTGGCAGTGGTGAGATCGGCAATTGCAAACGGACACAGGATCAGCCGCTCGAACATGGGCTTGTGGATGATCCCGCCGGTGACCTCCTGGTCAGCGCGAACAGGTTCGAGTTCGGCATCGCGCACCGCAGGCGCGATGAGGTCCTGGTAGACGCGATCGAAGTTGATCATCGATCCGTCAGCGCTCGCCTTGATACCGAACGGCATCAGAATGAAACAGAGGGGCGTTTTCGTCATGACTTTCCCTCATAGGCGTTGGCTAGCTTGTCCCGGTACGCCTTGCCCAATCGGCAGAGATCGGCAACACGCAACGCCTGCTCCTCCATCGAACCAGCTTCCCAAGGTTTCAGCTCCTGAGCCCCCGCCTTCTGATGCTTGGCGATGGCCTCGTCGGCGCGCCCAAGAATCATCAGAGCGTCGCCTTCGGTAGCGAGCCGCCAGTGCTTCAATCCGGGATCCGACGCACGGGCCACATGTTCCAATACCTTCGACGCCAGCAGTCGAGCGGTGTTGAAATCGCGCTGCGCTGCAACTGCAAGGTACGCGAGATTGATTCCGTGATAATAGGCTTGGTCGTGATCAGGAGGATTCTTTGCGACGGACTGGTCGTAGGCGTCCTGATACAGCTTGCGAGCGTCTTCGAGGTCGTCCGCATTGCTGGTCAGCCACCATCTTCTTTTTAGCCGGCCTGCCAGAACTCCTAGAACGTCAGTACCCTTCGGCTTGTGACTCTTCAAGACGCCAAGTGCGGCGGCGCTGTCGCCCGTCTTCTCAAGCGCAATGGCAAGCTGCACCGCGCCGTAGTCATCGAGATTGGTAGGTAACTGGTCAGGGTTCGAGGCTCGATTCGGCCACAGGCGCCGGATAATTTCGGCAAACTCGCCGGTCTCGATGGACACTTTCGCTGCACTTCGTGCTCCTTGCGGTGCCGCGTCCTTGCAGAGAATCTGAAGAATTTTCTGGACGCAAGGAGCTTCGGCGGACTCAGCATCGAGCATGGTCAGGTGGTTGCCTGGAATGACGTCACCTTTTGACTGCGGAAACGGTCCCAGCGACGATTCGGGCGGCACAAACTGGTCCGTCTCACCCGCCACCGCAACGAAGGCGAACGGCGGAGCAGAGTCCAACTTCTGCAACGCCCATTTTTCGCGAAGAGCCTTAATAAACGGACCGTCGGCCTCCATGTTCTGGATCTGGCGTTTCCAGAATGAGGCGAAGCGCGCTTTTTTGAGTCCCCCGCTCGGCGTCCCAAACAGCACAACGTGGGAGGTGCGGTTGCGCAGGTCCTCGTAGGAAACAAGCGCCTGCTGCACGACTAATCCCCCCATGCTGTGCGCTACGAAGGCAAGCCTTCTGTAATTTCCAGGAGAGAGCTCAGGCCGGGCGTGGAGCATGATAGCGATCTCTTCCAGTCGCGCGTCCGAACTCCAGAGCCCTGTTAGGTCGAAGCGTCGATTACTCTGATAGCCGACGCCAAAAAAATCCCACTCGTTCAAGCGAGCATCCGCCTGAAGGAATTCGGGGATGCGCCTCCAGGTCTTCGCGACGTCGCCGGTAAATCCATGAACGAAGACCACCGCCGTCTCGTTCTTTGTTGATGAAGCCGGGCGGAAATTAATGAACTCGACGGTTTTCGGCACTGTAGCGCCTCAGGGTGACTGAGCGGACTGGGAAGTGGGAAATCATTATAGCGTGATTTCCGCCCGGAAATGTGGCGCTTCCGCGCTCTGATCACTGACACAGAGGGCCATACACGGGAGCCTGTTTCCGCCAAGAGTTTAGGAGTTGATCGGACCGCACGAGGCTTGTTCTGCATGCGTAACAGAATTGATTTTTTATTTGACGCCGAGGAGAAGCTAGAGCAAAATGCCTGCTACTTTTGAAGTATCAACCGGCAGCGTCAGTGTGAGGTCTCATTCGCAATAGACTGGGTTTTTATGGCCTACGTTCCTGGCTTTCAATACGATGTGTTCGTCAGTTACGCCCACGGGGACGATCGCGATTGGATCAACCGGTTTCTTGACCGTCTGAAGCCCGCCATCAAGCAGCGCCTCGGAATCGAGGCCGCCATCTGGATTGATGACGACAACCTCCGGAAGAGCCGCGACTTTCGGAAAGAGATTCCTGACAGCGTGAAATCTTCCGCAGTCTTTCTGCTGCTCGCCTCGCCCAGTTATATCCGTTCCGAATACTGCGTGCTCGAAGAATGTCGAACCTTCCAGGAGGCAAACGCCGCCAGGCGAGCGCGTTTCAACGCAGCAGAATTTGCCAACGAAGAGTTCGTGCTGCGATGTCCAATTCTGCCAGTCGAGAATAACGAACATTGGCAACTGTTCCCCGGCGCCAGTGACATCCCGTTCTGCAGCCAAACCGGTGTGTTCGCCTTGGGGACACCTGAGTTCGAGTCCGCTTTCCAACGCTTTACCGGGGAACTAAAGACCCTTTTGGAGCGCATGCGTAACCACAGCACGCCGATCTTTCTTTACCCCTTCAACCCGGGCACAGCATTGACAGAGGCTCGCAAATCACTGGCGGACGAACTCTCCGCCCACAGCTACCGCCTTTTGCCGGACCGCCTGGTGAATCTTGAAAGCCAACTGGGTGAAGCCTCTCTCTCCGTGTTTCTGCTGGGCGAGGCATACGACGAGACCGCTAGCGCATTAGCTGAGGTCGCTTCCCAACAAGGAAAACCATGGGTTGTCTGGTCCTCTCCGGCAGCAGAACAGACAGAAGAGCCTGCGCAGATGGGGTTTGGCAGATACCTTGAGCAACTCGATTCCGTCTCCAAGACCTACCTGAGCGGTGGCATCACGGTCGCCAAACTCAAGGAGGAGGTTTTAGCTCTCTTGCGGCCGGCCACCGTTGCGCTTCCGACTGTGCCAGGGAAACCGACTGTTTACCTGATTTATAACTGGCGCGATCCTGTCGAAAAGGGAAACGCCGGTGACATTACCTTTCACTATCGAAACGAGTTCCAGTTTGCACAGCCCAACGATCCCGCCCGGCATAAGCTGCTGCTCACTGGCTCTGACGGCGTCCTGCTGATCTGGGGCAACGAGGACGAAAGCTGGTGTTCGCAGGAATTCGAGGAAATGTTGCGCACCGCACGCAAGGCTCAGGCAAAGGGTCTTTGCCTGCTCGAGCCCAAGGGAACAAAAACCGCTGTCGTCAATCAGATCCGTGCACAGAATCTAATGGGTGTCTATATTGCAGAGCAGTTTGGCAAATTCGACCTGACTCGCATGGAGACATTCTTTAATCCTATCCGGCGCCGTCTTGCCACAGGTCCGCCATGAGCTTCACCGCAGTCCTGCAACGCTTACAGAAGCTCGAGAACCCCTACCCTGGGCTGCGCCCGTTTGAGAGGGAGGAGCAACACCTTTTCTTTGGACGCGACCAGCAAATCGCTGAACTGGTCGTCCGTCTGGAGCGAAACCGCTTTGTCGCCGTGATCGGTGTTTCCGGCGGCGGCAAATCATCGCTGGTGCGCGCTGGCCTGATCCCTGCACTCGAGCGGGGCAGCGTCGGAGCGGCCGGCTCACGCTGGCGCATGGTCGTTACACGTCCTGCAGGACACCCCTTTGACAGCCTGGCCGCTGACCTCCTGAAAAGCGGTCTTAATCCTTCCCCGCTCAGAGACAGCAGCCACGGCCTGGTTCAGGTGGCACGCCAACTTCCGCCCGAGGAGACCCTGCTGGTAGTGGTTGACCAGTTTGAGGAGCTGTTCCGCTATAAGGATCGCAAACTATTTACGCACGAGGATAGCCGCACCCGAGAAACCGCAGCTTCCGAGGCTTCAGAGTTCGTGCAGCTTCTGTTATCCGCCAGCCGTGAGCAGCCTCCGGTATACATCGTGCTGACCATGCGCTCGGACTATCTGGGGGATTGCGCCGAATTTCGTGATCTCCCAGAAACTCTAAACACCTGCCAGTACTTGGTTCCGCGCCTCACTCGCGAACAGCGCAGACAGGCCATAGAGGGGCCACTCGGGCTCACTGCCATTGCGCCCAGCCTGGTACAGCGCATTCTCAACGACGCGGGCGATGAACCGGATCAGCTCCCGGTTCTGCAGCACGCGCTCATGAGGACATGGAGGCAGTGGCGGGAGTCGGATCCGAGCGGGGAACGAGCAATTACGCTGCACGACTATGAAGCACAACCTATCGGCGGTCTGGAGCACGCGCTCGACCGGCACGCCGAAGAGCTGCTGGGCACGGACCCGGAGGAGATTGCAATTGCTGAGACCATCTTCAAGAGGCTGACTACGGGGACGCGACGCGAACGCCGCAATCCGTCACGTCTAAGCGAATTGTGGGAGGTGTGCGAGGCTGACACCGAAGAACAGCGCAAGAGAGTGAACAGCGTGATTGATCGCTTCCGGAGCGGAGAGGCGACGTTTTTGGCCCCCCGCGATGGACCCTTAGCGCCGGAGACTTATATTGACATCACCCATGAGAGCCTGATCCGGGAGTGGGGGAGGCTGCGTGCATGGGTGGAAGACGAAGCCGAATCGCGGGCAACTTTTTTGCGCATCTACGAAGACGCACAGCTCTGTGAACAGGGAAAAGGCGACTTGTGGCGTGATCCCAAGTTGCAGATGACCTTGGATTGGTGGGAGGCGAAGAAGCCAAGCGCGGCTTGGGTTCAACCATTCTTACCGAGCGGTGCAGCCGGCGATAAGGGCTTCGAGACCGCGAAGAATTTCCTGGAGGACAGCCGGAAAGCACGCCAGAAGGAAATAGCACAGGCAAGGCGACGACGTCTCACGACTCAGATTGTTGCGGGTGTCGTGACCATCACGATGGCCAGCGTAATTGTGTGGGGCGTGATCAACCGCCGGCTGATGAAGACTGAACATCAAAAGGCGGTGGCACGGGCGCTGGTAGGAATGGCCTTCCGCGATCAAATCGAGAATCCCAGCAAGCTTGAGACCACCGCTCTGTACGCGCTCGAATCGTTCAAACGTGAGCCTAATGCAGGGACCCTGCAAACCCTGCAGCTTGCAACAGGCCTCCTGCGGAAGCGAGTGTCGCATTTAGAGAGTGGAGGTGTGTGGGGGTTGAGCTTTAGCCCCAATGGATATCTGGCTACCGCCAGTGGGCATGTCGCGGTTCATGACAGAAATTGGAAGCCCCTGGCGGATCTCGACACTGACGAAGGGACGTGGGCGGTGGCTTTTAGCAAAGATGGGAAATACCTGGCAACAGCAGGCGAGAGAGTGCTGGTGTTTGAGACCACGTCATGGAAGCAAGTGTGGATGCACCAGGACCTAGATGTGGTGGAAGTCGGTGCGCTTGCCTTCAGCCCGGACGGCATGCTGCTCGCGATGGGAACTCCTAAAGGACGGGTGCGGGTGTGGGACGGCAGAACAGGAAAAGACGTTGGTCCCAAGCGGAACTACGGGCATGTATGGGCAGTGGCGTTCAGCCCGGATGGGCGTGACCTCGCAATCGGTAGCGAAGACGGAATGCTGCGTTTGATAGACATCCAGAACCCCGAGAAAACGCTGTGGACGCAGCAACTGAGTAGGGCGGCACGAGCTGTAGCATTTAGTCCTGATGGCCGTTACCTGGCAGTCGGGAACGATGACGGCATAGCGGTGGCCTTCGAACTCAGCAGCAAGAATGAAGTCTGGCGATGGACTCACCAAGGAGGGGTTACCGCATTGGCGTTCAGCCCCGAGGGGCACCGAATAGCGGTGGGGTGCACCGACGGCGCCGCCCATGTATACGATATGGCCAGCGGCCGAGAGGTATTACGCCAGGCTCACAAGGATGCTGTGCTATCGCTGGCGTTTAATCGGGAAGGAACATTGCTGGCTTCCGGCAGCTCGGACGGTGAAGTGGACATAACCGAGGTTTCATTTCCGGACGAAGTTGCACGGCTGCCCGCGTCCCTGCAAAAGTTCCCGAAGCAAGTGTCCATGACGTGGGATGAGAAAGATGTTGCGGTAATTGATGAGGGCGGTACCGCGCAGGTGTTTGAGTTGCCGAGTGGAAAACCGGTGTCGCCGCCGATTCACGTGGCGGAGGCCAATCAAGTCGCCGTCAGTAGTGGAGGTCTCTCTGTCGCGTTGGGAGGCGGATCACAAGTGGGTGTTTTTGAGTCATCCACTGGGAAATCGCGATTTTCGCGGGGGCTGGACGGAGTCACGTCGATTGATCTCACCGCGGACGGACGTTATCTAGCCGCTGCGACGAACAATGAGGTGTGGGTCTTCGACCTCGAACGCCAGACTCCCGCCTGGAAGAATCCGGCAGTTTTCGAGAAATCCATCTCTAACATCTCATTCAGTGCCAATGGCCGGCAATTGGCTGTTGGCGGCCAGATGGAGGAATTGAACGTGTTCCGCACCGAGACGGGGGACAAGGCGCTGGTTGTGAATTTTAAATGGCGTCCGGGGCAGGACTGCGGAAATCGCGATGCGCCGTGTAAATTGAACGGGATCGTGTTCAGCAGGGATGGAAGGTACGTTGTGCTATCAAGCAGCGACAAAATGGTGCGAGTAGTAGACCTCGCGCTCGCTAAGCAGATTTGTATGCTGACCCTGCCCGCCAACGTGGTGTACGCCATACTAAGCGATGATGACCGGTTTGTGGCCACCGCCAGCGATGATTTGAAGGGGCGGGTGTACGAAATGGCCACTTCCAAGGATCTCTGGCGTATGCCACTAGCGGCTGGCGACTTCTTTCCTTTGCTGTTTACCTCAGATGACAAGTATCTGATGTCAGTAACCGGTTCGCGGGAGATTGTGGTGGAGCGTCACGCGTGGCGTTCGCAGGACGTTATGAACAACGCTTGTCCCGCAGTGGCGAGAAATCTGAAACAAGATGAATGGAAGAGATTCTTAACCACAGAGCCGCTGCCGCAGAGTTGCTCAAGCTTCCCGTGAGTGTAAATTTGTGGAGCTTCGCTATGACTCGGGACGACTGACCAAGACGACTCGCGACAGTATTTATTGGCCTTTCCTGTTCAGGCCGCGGGTTCCCCAGCGACTTGGGGGGCCTCGCTGCGAAGCTTTTGCAGCCAGTTTTCGTCGATCTCTTCCGAGCAGCCGATTAGGGTTGCTATCATCCGCTTATGATTCGGATCGGCCGGTTTGAATACCGTCATGATGCGATTTGGCGTTTCCCCCACCGTATAGGATCCCCTGCCAGCGACAGAAGCTTGACGAACTCGCCGAAATCTTCGATAGCATCATAAGGAGGCAGTTGCTCGCCGGTTGCTCGGTGCAACTCCCGCGGGGAGCAGTACCGCGTATCAAAATTTTTCTCCTTCCGGAACCTCCAGCTTGCTACGACGTCTTTCATCATCCGCGTGATCTCGGCCTCATCCGCGCACAGAATCCATGTTTTCTCAACATCGCTGTTCCTGCCGATCTCGTCATAAAACGAAATCCAATCCTTGCTGTTTACTGCCGCCGGGTCGCCTACCATTCTCTCGATGACCCGGTATCGTTGCGTTGCGTGAATCAGTAAGCGCGTTATCGCCAGCCTCTCCGGACCCTCCGTCTCGGTGCCCTCATTGACAAGTGTTGTGATGAAGTCCTTCCACTGGCCGAAATATCGAGTTGTTATGGGCGTGAAATATGGAGCAAGACCACATGACAGCGACTCCATGTCGATTACGGCCTTCTTGTATTCCTGGTAATAACTGTCGGCAACCCTTGGATTTGCCAAAATGAACTTCAATTCTGCGGTCAGGCTTGTCGTGAATCTGTCTGCCTCAAGCAGAATGTTGGGTCTCAAAAACGAGGTTTTGTATGGGACATGCTTGAGGTGCGCAACGTCGAAGGGTATGTCATTCGGATCGGAGGTCAAGAGCACAACGTGCTTTCTTAGAGCGTGAGCAATCCCGACTTCGAAGAACACATTCGGACTCTTACCAGTCATTACTGCCACGATCGCATCTGCCCTTTCGATCTGCCCGATGATCCTGTTCAGGATGTCTTCCTCGTGGAGTTGCTCATCCACGCGTTCGGCCTTTGCATCCGCGGCTTCTGCGGCCACTTTGATGTATTCGAACAGCTGATTGAACTTGGAGGCGAACGGCATCAATACGAATACCTGCGGGATCGATAAGTTAGTCATAGGGTACGTGCGCACGCGTGGGCGTTGCCTTCTAGGGAAGAACCGCCTCAAAGCGTTTGCGCCGGCTTTCTGAATACTACTTCTCAGAGAAGCGATCTAATGCATCTCGTAGCACAACCGGGTTTTGGAATCTGTGTCCGCAGTCACGAACGGGAGTGATATAGCCTGCGCACAAGAATTCGCAAGCATTTCGCACTAGCTCTATGCCGCCTTTTTACTCGCCTTCAACTTCGCCCACCTCGCCCGCTGAAAGGCGGCAATCTTCTTGCGAGCTGCGGCGGACATGGTGCGCTTCGGTTTTATCGATCTAATGCATCTCGTAGCACAACCGGGTTTTGGAATCTGTGTCCGCAGTCATTCCGACGGAGTAACCGGCTGACCGTCGTAGTGCGCATAGAAGGGCCTACTCGCCTGGAGGAAATCAATGTAATGCTTCGTGTGCTCAACGAACGTTGCGCGAGGGGTCATAGTAGTCGCCGCAATGACCGGCCTACGAAAGGGCGAACTGCAAGGGCTTACCACGAACCTGAACCGCCTCGGCGTGGATGACTCCGTCATTCAAGCCATCTTGCGGCACAGTACGGTTGCAATCACGCAAGCGGCCTGCGCCGCCCGGACACCGTGGAAGCGATGCGGTTGTTGTCGAAGAAAATGACGGACAGTGGCATTTGTTCTTGAAGTGTTCTCCAATTAGCACCAATCTTGGGGCGAAATGCCACTGCAGCAAATGGTTGAGTAAAGCTAAATGCATATCTACCAACAAACTGAGTGGCGGAGGGAGAGGGATTCGAACCCCCGGTACCCTTCCGGGTACAGTGGTTTTCAAGACCACCCGTTTCAACCGCTCACGCATCCCTCCGGATTAGTCTTGTCAACAGTTTAGCAGGCCCCGACAACCGGTCACATGGGTTGATTTCGTCAGTGCTATCGGAAACGTGGTTCGAAGGTCTGATCAAGGATCGCCACGGGATGAACCTTGTCTGCGATATACGACTTGATACCCACCTCCCCGCTTCTGCCCCCGCGTAGGTCCAAACCATAGAGATATTCTCGCGCCACTCCATCTTTTCGGCGTTTAAACACGAGGGCGTAGGCTCAACGACGCGTTCTAGCCCGTCATACATGAACCGCAATAGCCGATGGAGGCGCGCTGATTCCATGATGTCGGACCGCGACTGCGAGGGGAAATACGTCAAGCTCACGCGCCCCGGCAATGACCAACTGCAAAATCGAGGGCAGCGTCAATATGCACCAAAGTGCTATTGATGAATACGAGGTCAGCGCAATAGAAGACAGAAAGTGTCTTCATCGCCTCAAACGCCAACAGGAGTTCCCTGCACGCCAGGCAGACTATTAGCGGTGGTTGCTCCCGCCAAGTCAAATTCATTCAAGACAACCTATGGATCGTGATCCATCCTTGTCTGGGGCCTTCCTGGGCTGCCTGAGTTTCAGAGTCTTTCGACACGTGAAAAGAACAACCATCTTCCTTTGTGCCCTGGTCGCCGGCTCTTATCTCGTGTTCGTTGTTGCACGCGCAAACGAGAGCTCTCGTAAGATTAGTCTTCCTACGAGCAAGACCCTCACCCTTCCTGTCCCTGGCTTCGTGGCTCGCACCAACAGCTATCCCGCGACCATTGCGCTGAGTCCAGATGGCCGTTATGCTGCGTTTCTTAATCAAGGATACGGTACGCAGGAAAGCGGCGTGCGGCAGTCGATCGCGATTCTCGACCTCGCCAACAATCAGTTGCGCGACTTTCCTGACGATCGTCTGCGCGGGGACGAAAAATCGTCCAAGCAGACCTACTTTATCGGGCTCGGGTTTTCGACCGATGGCAAACATCTGTACGCATCCATGGGATCGGCTGCGGAGAACGGTATCGCGGTGTACAAGTTCGCAGATGGGGAGATTCTGCCGGAACGTTTCATCACAATCCCTGCGCAGCGGCTGGCGCCAGGGAAAACAGTTACTCTCGATATTGGCAACAAGCCGGCGGGAACTGCGCCCGCCTATCCAGCCGGCTTTGCCGTTTTGAGCTCGACCAAAGGCGATCGGCTGCTGGTAGCGGACAATCTCTCTGACAATGTCGTACTGCTCGACATTACTTCCGGCCGAATTCTGAAATCCTTCGATGTGAATGCCAGCAAATACATTCCGGCGTCGTACCCCTACACCGTCATCGCCAACAAGACCGGAACCGAAGCTTGGGTCAGTTTGTGGAATGACTCTGCAGTGGCCGAACTGGATCTCAAGAAGGGAACAGTCAAACGCCGGATTGAGCTGTGGCATTCTTCTGATCCCGTCGCACCTGGTACGCATCCTACGGCCATGCTGCTGAATCGAAGCGAAGACACCCTCTATGTCGCCATGGCTAACTCAGCCATTGCCAACGCCGATGGTGTGGCGGCGGTGGACTTGAAGCTGGGTGTGCCGCAACGATGCTATCGTGCGGCCTTCGACAGTTACGATAAGTCCGGGGCAGCGTCAGTCGCGATCGCTCTTTCGGCCGATGAGAAGCAGCTTTACGCCGCGGTTGCTTCACTCAATGCTGTCGCAGTATTCAAAACCAAACCTATCGATCAGACGTCAGATGTCGCGGAACCGCCCGCCGGTTTAATCCCTACCGAGTGGTATCCGAGTGCCCTCGCTCTTGCAGGAAATGATTTGCTTATCGCCAGCGCAAAAGGTGAAAGCAGCGGGCCGAACAATATGAAGGCCGTGGTTCAGACCGGATTGCATCCTAACCCGCATCCTTACATCGCCACACTGATCGGCGGATCGATCCAGAGGTTGGGTGTCGGTCAGATTGACACCAATCTGGCCGCCTACACGCGGCAGGTGGAAGACAACAATCTTGTCCACGCCGATCCTGAGAAGCTCGAGTTTGCCGGCGGCCAGAATCCCATCCGGCATGTGATTTACATGCTCAAAGAAAATCGGACCTACGATCAGATCCTCGGCGACCTGGGGATGGGCGACGGTGACCCCTCGCTGACCATGTACGGCGCAGAGATTACGCCTAACGAGCACAAACTGGCCCTGCAGTTCGGAGTGCTTGACAACTTTTATGACAGCGGCGACGTCTCTGCCAATGGCCACCTCTGGTCCGATGCTTCTGCCACGTCCGATTACATGGAAAAGATTTGGCCCATCATTTATCGCGGCAGCGAACGTCCGCAGGACCAAGGAAACACTCTCGATCAGGGCCTGCCCCTGATGGATGATCCGGGAACCGGTTTTCTCTGGGACAATCTCGCCAAGCACAATTTCACTTATCGCATCTATGGAGAAATGGTGGACGCTGCCTGGTGCAGAGATGAAAAAGTGACCTCGCCAAGAGAGGGCACACAATCGCCGCTTTCTGCGGTTTGTCCTTCTGCTTACATCAAGCCGGGAGAGCCTTTGCCAGCGAGCGCCAGCGACCCCCATGGCGGCCCAAGCCCATGGCCATGGGCTATCCCGCGATTAAAAAGCGTCCGTCCGACAAAAGAAGCGCAACGAGGTCACATTGATCCGCTGTATGCAGATTTTGCAATCGACTATCCTGATCAGCTTCGTGCCGACGAATTTCTTCGTGAGTTTGACGAGTTCGTGAACGCTCGTAGCAGCGCAAAAGAACTGCCGCAGTTCGTTCAATTGTGGCTACCTAACGATCACACCGGAGGAACACGCGTCGGCAAGCCTGCGCCGCGAGCCTCGGTTGCGGATAACGACCTCGCAGTCGGGCGTGTGGTTGATGCGGTGTCGCATAGCCCGTACTGGGACGATACGGCCATCTTCGTTGTGGAAGACGATGCGCAAGATGGAGCGGACCATGTCGACGCGCATCGTTCAACCGCATTGGTCATCAGCAAGTATTCACCGCGTTCAGGTGGGCCTTTTATTGACCACCATTTCTACACCACCGTCAGCATGATCCACACGATGGAGGCTGTGCTAGGGCTTCCTCCGATGAACCTGTTCGACGCACACGCGCCGCTGATGGCACCGCTATTCGCCGGGCCGGGAACGCAACCGCCTTATCAGGCTGACGATAAGAACCTGCGCAGTGGACTTCTCTTCGAAATGAACGACAAGAAAGCTCCCGGCGCAAAGCAATCGGCCAAGATGGATTTTTCTCGTCCCGACGCGGTCGACGCGCAAGAACTGAATGCGATTCTCTGGCAGGACGCCAAAGAAGATCACAATCGTTCAAGACAGCGGGATGCAGGAACGAGATGATGAGAGGTGCCGTGACGGCCTAATACCGATGGAGTCACATGAAGAAGTTGGCCGACATGAAATCTCTCATTGCGGTCCTGTGCGCGCTCAGTGCGATGCTGATCGGATGCAGTCGCGCTGCCAGTCAGCAGGCAGTTGCATCTCTGGAGTTGACAAGCAGCGGTTTCTCCGGCGACATGATCCCAAGAAGATACTCTTCCTGCGACCACCAGGACGGCGCGTCACCGGAACTGTCGTGGAGTGCTCCTCCTGAGCATACGCAGAGTTTCGCGCTGATCGTGTTCGACAAGGACTCTCCGTTTGGTTTTAAGTTTACGCACTGGGTGCTCTACGACTTCCCCTCGGACAAACGCGAGTTGCCCGAAAATACCCCGAAACAGGGCCAACTGCCCGACGGTTCCCGCCAGGGCAAGAATGACTATGACAGGATCGGCTACGTCGGACCATGTCCGCCAAGGGGAACTCATCATTACGTCTTTGACTTGTACGCTCTCGATACAAAGCTGAACCTGCCCGCTGGAACGTCGAAGAAGCAGGTGGTAAAGGCAATGAACGGTCACGTTTTGGCAAGGGGCGAACTGGTAGGTCGTTTCCAACACTAAGTGAAGGAGAGGTTGATGAAGAGATTTTTGGGTCTTTGTTTCCTTGTTTGCGCCGGCGTATCGATTCTTGCATCGTCCCAACCTCGACCACTCACACCACAAGCCGAATCTCCGTCGCACGAGTCTAAGGCGACGATCGAAGGCCTGGTGCGGGATGTTGCTTGTCCCATCCAGAATCTCGAAGCAACGGCAACTCACTTGAGCATGAAGTGCTTGTTGGCATGCGCCCGGAAGGGTTCGCCGCTTGTCATTCTGACCAAGGATGGCGACCTGTACTTGCCTATCTCTAACGAAATGCCTGACACAGATCAGCGGCAAAGGCTTGTGCCCTTTCTGGGGAAATACGTGCGTGCGACAGGCACCGTGTACGAGAGGAAGGGAACTCACGCGATTGCGATCAACGAAATCGAGGAAATGAAGGACGTGCATTTGACGATAGAAGATCAGTGAATCAACTTGTAAATGAGCGATCTGCCACAAAACAAGGTTCCTGACGCGACCGCGTTGTACTGGTCATTGAACCGCGGTACCCTCCACCGCACGTTCGTTGGCGAACAAGGTATCCGCGCCGGCTGGAGCGTTCTGATTTTCGCGGTGATTTTCTGGCTCCTGCAGTTAGTCGTATTGGCGGTTCTCGGTCATCTCCTCGCATTGGACTTTTCCGGCCCGATATCAGTGGGATCTGGATTCCTTTGGCAATCCTGCCAGCTCCTGGTGGTTGCCGCAGCCACGTTCGTGATGGCGCGAATTGAAAAAAGATCATCCCTGTCGTACGGATATATCGGCCACCATAAGCTAGCCCGGTTTGTAGCCGGCCTTTTCTTGGGATTCTCTTGCATATCCGTGCTGGTAGGAGTCTTATGGAAAGCCGGCTCGCTCGTTTTTGATGGGTGGGTTCTGTCCGGTCTCGCCAGTTGGAAGTACGCTTTCGGATGGGGTGTCGTCTTCTTGCTAGTCGGCTTCTGCGAGGAATCCCTGTTGCGTGGATATGCACAGTTCACTTTGGCGCGTGGAATCGGATTTTGGTGGTCAGCCTTGCTTCTGTCTGCGGTATTCGCATTGGGGCATGTTGGCAATGGCGGTGAATCACCCTTCGGGATTATCGAGGTCTCCTTTGCAGGTCTGATTTTCTGCCTGAGCCTCTGGTACACCAAATCGCTCTGGTGGGCGGTCGGCTTCCACGCTGGATGGGACTGGGGCCAGTCTTATTTCTACGGTACACCGGACAGCGGGTTGGTGACGAAGGGTCATCTGCTAGCCTCGCACGCTTCGGGTAGTCCGCTGTGGAGCGGCGGAACAACAGGTCCAGAGGGAAGCCTGCTGATTGTGCCGTTAGTCATTGTGGTGGGGACCGGTATGTGGCTATGGTGGGGTGTCAAGAGGAAAACACAAGGGTGGGCAGGGAAACATTCTCAGGCTGCTACACCGAAGACCTAGGTCTGATGCAGAGACCGTTCACAATACTTAAACGCTGCTATGCTCCCATCCCGGATTCGAAATGGCAGCATTGACCGCCCCCATTCGCACGGGAGAGCCCCAAGAACGGCTCCTCCCGTTTCTGCACTTGAAAGCACGCCTGGCTAACTTGAACGACAGAGGACCACTGGCGCAAAGAGCTGTCGAGATGAAAGGACGCGCCATACATCGCATTCTTGTCGGTCAAAACGGACTTCGGTCGGGATGGAGCTTCACGGGAATAAGCGACACTGCACCGGATCTCGCGTAAAGCTTTGACCCGATCGCGGCTGGAGATTGGCCTGCCTCCAAACCGTTCTAGCACGACAAATCAAGAGTTTGGGTATGCGGGTGGTGTGGGGCATCCATGACAGAAGCGTTCCGTCGCCAAACCGCTGGCGGGGCTCCCGTAATGCGGTGAATCCATCTCGTCATGTGGGCTTGGTCAGCAAAACCTGTTTCCGCTGCAATCCGGCAGAGGCACTCGGATCCTCTTGTAATTCGAAGCCATGCAAAACGCGCTCGCAGTTCGGCACGCAGAATCGACGGTGAGGTACCATACGCCGCCGCGAATCCTCGAGACACTGTTTCCCGTGCCAGACCGTTCACTTCCGCCCATCCACCAATCTCCATCGAAGCATCCTTAGCCAAATCGGCCAGCAACAGGTCAGGCCAGTCATTCTTTTGCCGCGGGGAACGCAAGCCCTTTTCCCGGAGAGCGCGTTGTAATAGACGTGTCGCTTCAGCGACATCCTTCTCAGCAGTTCGCGCAAGTTCGTCGACATCGTCCAAATGGTAAAGCCCGCCAATTCCAGTGGCATCCGGCCAGTAAAGCCTCAATAGCTTGAGTCCTGCTGAGGCCATCGGATTCCCATGGCAATCCAGAGTGGGGTGGATGAGCACATCGCCCGTCGTTGCGTGTATACGGCCGTTATATCCCGCTTCCTCCAAGCTGCCTGCGAGCACAACGATTGCATAGGCGCGCAGATGACGATGGCGGGGCAAGCTCACGCTGCAGAATAAGGTTTCTATGCCAGGCTTGATCTGGCGAAAGCGCGAGTTGTCGATCGTTGCCGACACGTTCAACAGTTAGACGACCATCCAGCGGCTAGGATAGCGCGTTGTGCACCGGCTTGATCAAGTCAAATAGATTCAAGACAATGCTGGGGTTGTGATTCATCCTTGGTAAAAGACCGGCGCGTGGCTTCCAAAGCCGCCTGTTTAACACACTGCCGCCGTCTTGAGGAAACAGTGACCACGATTACCAGACGGTCGTTTATTCAAATGGCAACCGCTTTGGGTGCGACTGCAGCTTGGGGGCAGCGATCTGCAACTCGATCCAACATGTCATGGCACGAGCGCCGCGATTTCTATCCCGAGGGAGTTGCATCAGGCGATCCCGAAAGCGACAGTGTTCTGCTCTGGACTCGCCGTCCGCCAAAAGATAGCAGTGTCCTGGACAAGCTGCATGTAGAGGTCGCCGAGGATGAATCCTTCACTCGAGTTGTAGCCAGTGCAGAAGCGCCTATCTCAGAAGCCTCCGACTGGACATCGCGCGTGCTGGTCGGTGGACTGAAGCCAGCGCGAGTCTACTGGTATCGCTTCACGGATGCCGATGCCAACGGAAGCCGCGTCGGACGAACGATCACAGCGCCAAGGGATGATGATCCCAGAGCCGTACGCTTTGCCTTCGTTTGTTGCCAGAACGCAAACCAGGGCGCTCAGAATGCCTACCGGAAAATGATCTTCGAGGACGAGCGTGCGGCGCAAGAGGATCGTCTGGGGTTCGTGCTCCACCTGGGGGACTTTATCTACGAAATCGTCTGGTATCCCGAAGACCGGCCGCAGGGCATGTACGACCGTCGTCTGCGCGATATCGTCCGCTACGAACACGGCGAAAAGATCCAGGACTTTCACATTCCAACCACAGTCGCAGACTACCGCGCGATCTATCGCAACTACCTCCACGACCCAGACCTGCAGGACGCGCGTGCCCGCTGGCCGTTTGTCTGCATGTGGGACAACCATGAATACAGCTGGCTCGGCTGGCAGGGCCTGCAAAGATTCGGGGGAACCAACCGGCCGGCTCAGACGCGCAAAGTGGCGGCCAACCAGGCATTTTTTGAATATCAGCCAGCGCGATTGTACAAACCAAGTGGACCATCGCTCGATCGGTTTGAGCCGCCGCAAGTCGTGAATGCGCCGATTAAGAACTTTGACGAGAACGGTCTCGGGCAGGAGCCTAACAATCTGACCGCTATTCACAGCCTCAGGGGATACCGAACACTGCGCTGGGGTCGGAACATGGAACTCATCATCACCGATCAGCGCAGCTATCGATCCGAGGAGCCGACTTACCGAGCCGAAGCACAGGCTTTTAGGAGCGACGACTTTCCCGGATTCGTTCCCCAGGAAGTCCTTGACATACTCGATGCCGGTAGCGCCTATAACAATGGCCATCCCCCGGCAGCGATCAAATACGGCAATACCGAAATTGCAAATTTTCGTAAAGATCAACCGCCAACCACACTTCTCGGTGCGGAACAGAAAGCATGGTTCCTCGACCGCTTGCAGAACTCGAAAGCGACATGGAAAATCTGGGGAGATACGGTTGCCACGCTCGACATGCGAGCCGACCCGCAGAATTTGCCACCGGGGCTGACTGCGGCCTGGCCGGGTGCGGGATACGCGGGATTCGATGCAAGTACGGGCACTGGCGATCACAGCACTGCATACGTCGAACGGGGCGAAATCTACGACTTCGTCCGCGATCACGGAATCACGGGTTTCGCGACCGTTGCGGGCGACCGCCATAGTTTCTGGGCCGGCCTGGCCGCCAAGGGTCTCCCGCCCAAACCCTTTGGGCCGGTTGGCATCGCTTTCGTGACGGGCTCGATTTCTGCGCCTGGAATCATCGAGGCATTCGAACACGTCTTTCCCAAAGAGCATCCGCTGCGGTCCCTGTTCGTAGGTCAGGGGCCAAAAGACACCGGGCCTCAACCAACGATGAATCTATTGCTGCGCCACGGTGTCCGGTCAGCCCTGGAATATGTAAAGAGCGGAGACATCCAGAAGGCGCGCGCTCTGTCGAACCGCGATCTGTCGCCGCACCTTTCCTTTGTCGACATGGGCGGCCACGGTTACGCAGTGGTTCGCGCTGCAAGTGAGGCGATTGAGACGGAATTCGTGTGCATTCCCCGTCCGCTCGAACGCAGCGAGCGCGACGATGGGGGGCCCCTCCTGTATCGCACCAGACATCGGGCCCGGCTGTGGCGCAAGGGGGAGAGGCCGAGGCTGGAGTTGCAGATTCTTGAAGGCGATCCTCGGTACTCGATCTGAGCAGCGGTCGTGCCAACCGGTTTGGGGCCAGCAACGTTGAAACAGGATTCCAATGTCGTTTCAGTGCAAGCGAGCTGCGCGGTACGCCAAACTCAGCCGGGCGACTATGACCGAATGGCGGACCTGGCGGGACAACTCGGCTACGAATGTACAGGGGAAGAAATTCGAAAGCGGCTGAGCGATATGCAGGACACGAACCACTATGCTGTCTTTGTCGCCGAGCTTGTCGGAAGCCAGATCATGGGCTGGATCGGAGCGCATGTGTTCCGCAGCGTCGAAACAGCCAGCCGCGCGGAGATCAGCGGGCTGGTTGTAGACGAGGGAGCGCGCTCTCGCGGAATCGGAAAGACATTACTCGATGCTGTCGAAGTATGGGCACGGAGCATTGGTTGCTGTGCGATCTCAGTCCGGTCGAACGTTAAGCGGGATCGCGCTCATCAGTTCTACACAAACAATGGATACGAGCACGTTAAGACTCAGATGGAATTCCACAAGAATCTCTGAACAGAGGTTGAACTATTACGTCAATTGGAATGATACAAGAATCCTCACGCGATTCGGCACCTTGTCATTCCGGCTGCTGATAAAAGGGGCATGCAGCGGAATGATTGGTACATGTTGCCGTCGCGCGGCTGAGCATCCGGTAGAAGCGGGTCCCATGAAAATCATGCCGGCACAGCGCACGCGACTGCAAGCGACAACCGTAGAGATTCGGGCTGGCCTGCCACTGCCAGTTGTGGTCTTCAGAAGTGGCTGACTGCGAGCGCGGTATCGGCCTGCTGTCGATGGACCAGGAACTGTTCCTGGCACTGGATGCCAGCTTGCCGCAATTCTCCGAACTCTGGACGCTGGCGAATGGGATCGACCCAAATCGCGTGAAAAGCCACGCCAATCCAGCAGAAAACTGTAGTAAACTAGCTTCCCTTTGGCGTGACCCTCCGCCGCCTTGGTGATGTATGAGTGAACCCCTCGCCAAGAAAGTTCTCCTGATCGGCTGGGATGCCGCCGACTGGAAAGTCGCGACTCCACTGCTCGATCAGGGACTCATGCCCACGCTCGATGATTTCATCAATCATGGCGTGATGGGCAATCTGGCTACGTTGCGCCCCATCCTTTCTCCTATGCTTTGGAATTCGATCGCCACCGGCAAGCGGCCGGACAAGCACGGCATCCTCGGATTCATGGAGCCCGATCCACAAACCGGCGGCGTGCGTCCGATCACCAGCACGTCGCGCAAAGTGAAAGCCATCTGGAACATTCTCACGCAGCGCGGGTACAAGACCCACGTCGTCGGCTGGTTCGCCGGTCATCCTGCCGAGCCGATCAACGGAATTTCGGTCTCTGATCTTTATCCCTACGCGGTCGCACCCTTGGAAGAGGAATGGCCCTTGCCTCCCGGTGCGGTGCATCCCGAAAGCATGCGAGAACTGTTTGCCAAGTTGCGAATGCATCCCATGGAAATCACTGAAGCCGCCATTCTTCCCTGGATTCCGCGGGCCGCCGAGATCGACCAGGAGAAGGACCAGCGACTGCGTTCGTTCGCCAAAATTCTGGCCGAGAATTGCTCGATCCACAACGCTGCCACCTGGATCCTCCAAAACCAGGAGTGGGATTTCCTGGCCGTTTATTACAACGGCATCGATCATTTCTGTCATGGCTTCATGCACTTTCATCCGCCACGGATGGAGGGCGTTCCGGAGGACAAGTTCGAGATCTATAAGGACGTGGTCAACGGCGCCTATCGCTTCCACGACATGATGCTCGAAACTCTGTTGCAACTCGCTGGCCCGGACGTGACGGTGTTGCTGGTTTCCGATCGCGGTTTTCACTCCGATCATCTGCGGCCACGCGGCATTCCGGCAGAACCTGCGGGTCCGGCGATCCAGCATCGTCCGTTTGGAGTTTTCTGCATGAAGGGCGCCCACATCTTGCAGGATGAAAGAATCTACGGGGCAACCTTGCTCGACGTGATGCCCACGCTGTTGACCTTGTTTGGTCTTCCGGTTGGCGAAGACATGGATGGGCGCGTGCTGGTGCAAGCATTTAAAAAGCCGCCGCACATCGAGCGCATTGCAAGTTGGGAAAACGAGCCGGGCGAATGCGGAATGCATCCTGCGGACTTGCGCATGGATCCGGCAGCGGCGCAGGCGGTCTTGCAGCAGTTTGTGGCGCTGGGTTACATTCAGCCGCCAAGCGAGAATCAGGCCAAAGCTGTGGAAATGGCAGTGCGTGAGCAAAAATACAATCTGGCGCGCTCGTATCTCGACTCCAGGCGTCCTTCCGATGCTTTGCCGATTCTCGAGGAACTGGTGAAAGCCTCGCCCGACCAAAGCCGCTTTCACCAGCACCTGGCACAGTGTTATTTTTCGCTGCGACGCCGGGCCGAAGCCAAATCCGTGCTGGAGCAGATGGTCGCAAGCGAAGCTGCAAAGGAAGTTGCGCGAAAGGAAGCCGCTAAAAAGAAAGAGCAAGCGGAAGGTGAGGCCGTGGCCGGTGCTGACGCGAACGCGGCCGAATCTGTCACGGAACCAACTTCACCTCGCCCCTGGGTGGACCTGCTGATGGGCATTATTCAATTTGAAGAAGGCGATGTGGATGCGGCATTGGCCAGCCTTCTGAAAGCGGAAAGCGCCGATCCTCGTTTGCCCGATTTGCATTTGCGCATCGGACAAGCCTACCTGCGGCAACGACGGACCGACGATGCCGACCGGGCATTTGCGCGGGCACTCGATATTGATGGCGACAGTCCGGAAGCGCATCTTGGGGTAGCCATGGTGCGCTTGCGCCAGCGCAGGAACGAAGAGGCGGCGGAAGAGGCTTTGCTCGCAGTTGGATTGCAGCATTATCTTCCTGTGGGACACTTCCACCTGGGCATTGCGCTGGCGCGGCTGGGTCATCGCGAGCGGGCGGTGCTGGCCTTTGAGACGGCGGTCTCCATGATGCCGGGGCTGGTCCCGGCGCACCGTTGGCTGGCAGCTTTGTGCATGCAGCCTGGCGGCGACCCGGAGAAAGCGGCGCGTTATCGCGGCAATTATCTTCAGCTACGGCGCCGGCGGCAGGCGGCTGCACCGCTGGATCAGGCTGTCTGACGGCCAGTTCGACTGCTTTTAGCGCCTTGACTGGCGTCGGTTTGGGGCGTAGAGTGTCAGACCAATTGCGGGGGTCCTCTCCGCAGGTTCTGCCGCTCAGCCAGGCGTCACCTAAGTCCGTATGGGGATCAGAATGCCCGCATCCGAGCTGCAAGCCAGCAAGATGTCAAAGCGATGCCAGGTGAATCTCGATTCGGAATTGGAGAGCCGCCTGTGCGGCTACGTCGCGGCCGATCGAGGTGTCGCTAGCCCCGGCGCGCGCACACTGGCTACGGCGGTCGCGATTAGTGCCGTTGGCATCGGAACTCTCGTCATGTCGGAGGAAGCCCAGGCCCGAATCGTCTATACCCCAACCCTTAAGCATTTTGTCTGTCGCAGCACTGGGATCCTGACTCACTGCCAAGGCAACCTGGAGATCGATATCAACAACGACGGTTTGGCCGATGCCGCCTTCTTCGAGAGTGCCAGGGGTTCGACCACCGTGTACAGACACTTGAGCGCCAAGGGGCTGGGAGGCAACGAAGTCATGCAAGCCTCCACCTTAGGCTGTGCGTTTCAACAGGACTACGCCCTTCCACTCAATAACGGGCAGCGCATCGGGCCCAGCGGAAAATTCGGCTCTCATGGAGTGATGTTGCAATTCACGTCCAGAGCGTTCGGCACCAGGATCTGCGCTCCGTGGCGCAACTTGGGTGAAAAATATCTTGGCGTCAAGTTGTCGATCGACGGAGAGACTCACTACGGCTGGGTGCGCGTCTTGGCTACGATTACCGGGCTCTACATTCATGGCGCCGTCACAGGCTATGCCTACGAGACCGTGCCCAACGTTCCGATTGCCGCAGGAATTGGAGGCGGGCCAATCAGTCAGGATGACACTCAACGTGGTGACGGCGCCGCAGTTCAGGCCGGGGAAGCGGCGCCCGAGCGGCATCCCGCGACATTGGGCTTTCTGGCCGCCGGCGAACCGGGGTTGGCATTTTGGCGTGCGCGGGCAAGATAGCCCGTCCATCGCTTGTAACACAGGAGTTTGACATGGCCGCATCAGGATTACCATTCCGCAGCCCTTTCGGAAAGAGACCGACGACTGAGCTTAGTTCAGCGCTGGAAGCCCGGTTGTGTGGTTACACCACGGCTGAGGCTGGAGCGACGAGTTCCGGCTCGCTCAATGCTCTCGCGGCTGCGGCGATTGGAGCGGTTGGCATGGGATGTTTGTTGTTGCCGGAAAACGCGGGCGCTCAGATTGTCTACACTCCCGCCAACACCCCCTTCAAGCCTATTTGCCATAGCTTCCAGATCGAGTGTGTCGGCTCGTTGCAGATCGATTTCAACCACGATGGAGTACCTGACGCCAGCCTAAGAGTCCTCACCCAATTTGCGACCACTCCCTTTTCTGGATACTTGTCCGCGAAGGGTCTGGGCAGCAACGGCGAAGTGCTAGTTGCCAAGGTAAATCCGGGGAGTGGAACCGGGTTTTGCTTCAGGGGAACTTTCGCCGCCGCCGGCCGCCTCGGGCAGCAAATCGGGCCCGGCGGCAAGTTTGAACCCCGAATTGCCATGCCCAGTTATCGTTATGGGAGCGGCAGTTTCGCGAGCTGTGGTCCGTGGCGAAAGGTCAGCGGCGATTATCTTGGTTTCAAATTTTCCATCAACGGAAAAACTCACTACGGCTGGGCTCGTTTCAACATGTCCAAGTTCAGAGGGACTCTAACCGGCTACGCCTACGAAGTCACGCCCAACACCGCGATTGGCGCCGGGATTGAACGTGAGGCGATCTCTGATCTCGTCAAGCCCGATGACGCCACAACGGCCCGGACCAACCCAGACGGTGCGGCCAACCCTCAGCCGGCACCGGCAACATTAGGAGCGCTGGCTGGAGGCGCATCAGGGTTGACCATGTGGCGCCCTGCAAGATAAGCAACCACAAGCCTCGTGATCACCATTGTTTCAGGTCTGCCGCGCTCCGGGACGTCGCTGATGATGCAGATGCTGGCTGCCGGCGGCATGCCGGTTCTGACTGACGGCCTGCGGCAGGCTGACATAGAAAATCTCCGCGGCTATTACGAATGGGAGCCGGCGAAGCTCCTGCCCCAGCAGCCACAGCGCATTCAAGAAGCTGAGGGCAAAGCGGTGAAAGTTATCTCCCAACTCCTCTTCGCGCTTCCAAGTGACCGTCAGTACCAAATCATTTTCATGGAGCGCGCTTTGACGGAAGTAGTCGCTTCGCAGACGGAAATGATCCGGCGCAAGCAAACCTCCGCTTCGGCATTGTCCTCTGCGGCGATGATCGCAGCTCTGGAGGTTCATCTCAACCAGGTGAACGCGTGGCTCGCCGGTCGCGGCAACATTTTTGTCCACCGCGTGAAACACGCCGACGTCATCAGTATGCCGGCCGTAGTTGCAGACGGCGTGCGGGAATTCCTGAATTGTCCGCTAGACGTCGAGGCCATGGCGGCGCAGGTGGATACCACGCTCTATCGTCAACGATCAGTCATGTCTTGAACCGTGTCGGCTGTGTGACGTGCAGCTCCGCCAAGCCAAGTCGACCGCGACAAGCTTTTCAATAGCTTAGCGACATTTTTGCCAATCGCAGCCGCAGGTCCAGACGGTTTTGCGCGGGCCTAGAAATTAAGGTTATCTTAAGGTAAGTCTGCCTAGGATCAACCCGTAGCGAAGCGTCCGGACGGTGCGGGTGTTGTAGTAACCACTAAGAATTCGGCATTCATGGAAACGTTACTTAATGTGGTGTGGCTGCTGGTTTCAGCGGCAATTGCCGGAGCTTGGGTTCGCCAGGGTCGAAGCCAGCACCGGGGGCTAGGTCCCAGTGTCCAGGTCCTGGCCTTGGCTTGCACCGCGGTGTTCCTGTTCCCGGTTATTTCCGCGACCGATGATCTGCAAGCTACCGCGCTGGCGGTAGAAACAACGGACACGAAGCAAAATCCAAGAAAATTGGCGGCGCCAAGGCCTGGCTCGATCCCGAGCGGCGGCTCCTTTCCGCCGCCTGTTCTGCAAATCACCGTTTCTCCGGCGCCCGTTGATGGCGTAGCCCTCCTTCCCCGAGTAGTCAGTTTGGCAATCTCCGCCATTTCGTTTCCTGGCCCGCTCGAAGACCGGCCACCTCCGTCCAGGACGATTTGAAATCTGACAACGACACCAGTGGATTCCCAGTGCTTTTTGAGGGCCAGGTTTGGTGGCTTTCCCAGTGGATACCCGAAGCAAGAACCGGGACATCGGGATGGGCCAAGTTCGAGGACGTACGCTCGCCGGGAAGACCCGAAGGGAAGAAATGTTAGCGACTGTAAAAGAAAGCTCCCGTGCGGTGAAGATCAGGGAAGCCCGATTGACCGACTACGCGCAGATTGCTGCACTGGAAGCTCGCAATGGTCTGGAGACGAAGCCGCAGCAGGAATGGGAGCACCTGTGGCGAAACAATCCGGTTTTCGGACGGCTGGCTGACTGGCCGATCGGCTGGGTCGTGGAAAATGAAAACGGGGAAATTGTGGGTGCCGCCGGCAACCTTCCCGTGAGTTACATATTGGATGGAAGGGAGATTATCGCGGCCGGCGGACGGGCTTTCGTGGCAGATCCGGCCTACCGAAGCTATGCCGCTTCACTGGTCAGGCGTTTTATTCACCAAAAGCACGCCGAACTGCTGTTGGTTTCCAGCGCGAATTCGAATTCGGCGCCGCTCCTGTACGCGATGCGCTTTTCCCACG
>Ga0209517_10001185_pt1 | contig 40588 bp, 33 predicted proteins | sample PeaSoiMetSII2010_FD_187695 | JGI IMG/M metagenome (GOLD analysis project Ga0209517, IMG submission 187695) | Peat soil microbial communities from Weissenstadt, Germany - SII-2010 (SPAdes) (version 2) | ecosystem: Environmental > Terrestrial > Soil > Wetlands > Peat | place: Germany...
CCCCCGCCGCAAATGTTCCGCCCGCCCTCGCGCCACCGCCGAATCTGCGTTCTGCGCCCCCGCCCCCGGCCCCGCCAACAACACACCCAGCCCCGCCACCAACGCAAGTCGCCCCGCCACCACACTCACGCGCAACTTTTTCCCCACTGCGCCTCCCAAACTTTGTCATCCCGACCGGAGCAACGGCGCCTTTTGCCGTTGCGGAGTGGAGGGATCGCGGCACAACTTCTACTCCGCGCGAGTCGCGAAGCTTTCCTCCATCCTGCACCCTTTGTGGCACAGACACTACTGCTTGCCCTGGGCATCGAAGGGTCTGTGCTCTTGGGTTTTCCTCATCACGCCGCCCATCAAATGAACTTGAGGGTGCCCCACCCTAGGTTTATCAGGGTGGGCTCTTCCGATCCCACGCCTCAATTTCTTTCCCCTCTTTCTTTACTTAAAACTCACAACTGACAACTGACAACCGTACCTCTCGCCTCCTGATCGCTGATATCTGATCGCTGATAACCCTTAACCGGGAGCTCCTAGCTCACCCTCTATAGCTTGATCGTCACCGTCTTCACTTCCGTATAATTCGCCAACCCATACTCGCCCAGCTCCCGTCCCATCCCCGATTGCTTAAATCCCCCAAACGGCGCCGCCGCGTCAAACACGTCGTAGCAATTCACCCACACCGTGCCTGCCCGCACGCCATCCGCAATCGCATGCGCCTTCGTAATATCCTGCGTCCAAACCGCCGCCGCCAATCCGTACAGCGACTTGTTCGCTCGCGTTACCACCTCATCGATATCTTTAAACTTCAAGATCGACATCACCGGCCCGAATATCTCTTCCTGCGCGATCTTCATGTTGTCCTGCACGTCGGCAAACACCGTCGGCTCGATGAAGTACCCCTTCTCGCCCACGCGCTTTCCGCCCGCCAGCAGCTTGGCCTTCTCGGTCTTCCCGCTCTCGATGTAGCCCATCACCTTATTAAACTGGTCCTGATCCACCTGCGGTCCCTGCTCCGTATTCCTGTCAAACGGATTCCCCACCGTGCGTTTCTTCGCTCGCTCCACGCTCTTCGCCACGAATTCGTCGTAGCACTTTTCTTCCACAAACAGCCGCGATCCCGCGCAGCAGCACTGCCCCTGGTTGAAGAACAGCGCGAAGTGCGCCCCTTCAATCGCCTGGTCCATGTCCGCGTCCGCAAACACGATGTTCGGGCTTTTTCCTCCCAGTTCCAGCGTCACGCGCTTCAAATTCGTTTCCGCCGCTGCTTTCATGATCAAGTGGCCCACTTCCGTCGATCCTGTGAACGCCACTTTATCCACGTCCATGTGCCGCGCGATTGCCGCGCCCGCCGTCGGTCCATACCCCGGCAGAATATTCACCACGCCTTCCGGGAACCCCGCCTCCAATATCAGCTCGCCCACGCGCAGCGCGCTCAGTGGCGTCTGCTCCGCCGGCTTCAACACCACCGTGCAACCCGCCGCCAGCGCCGGCCCCAATTTCCATGCCTGCATCAGCAGCGGAAAATTCCACGGAATAATCTGCCCCACCACTCCCACCGGCTCGTGTTTCGTATAGCTGAAATACTTCCCCTGCACCGGGATCGTCTTCCCCTGAATCTTGTCCGCCCATCCCGCGTAGTACCGGTAACACGCAATCGTCAGCGGCAAATCCGCCGCGCGCGCCACGTGATACGGCTTCCCGTTGTCCAGCGCTTCCAGTTGCGCCAGCTCATCCGCGTTCTTCTCGATCAGATCCGCCAGCTTATTCATCAGCACGCCCCGCGCCGACGCGCTCATCTTCTTTCGCCAGGGCCCGTGATCGAAAGCCGCCCGCGCCGCCGCCACCGCCTTATCCACATCCGCCGCATCGGCCTCCGCCACATGCGTGATGACCGCGCCCGTGGACGGATTAATCGTCGGGAAAGTTTTCCCCGAACTTGCCTCCACCCACTTGTTGTTGATCAAAATTTTCGTGGCGGAAATATCCACATTCGGTTCCATCACTGTCGTTGCTGTTGCCATGGCTTGCCTCCTCGCTGAAGCGAACTGGGTGAGGGACAGCCTATACCTCCTCCCCCATGGACGCAAGAATTCGATTCACCCCATCTGCTTTTGGAGTGCGGCGGCTCGCCGCCGCTTTTGCAACCGTATATCCCGCCCGCCGGCTTAAAGTTCTCGACTCTTAAACTTTTTTACCTTTAAACTCTTCAACTCTTTCACTCTTAAACTCTTCCCCCCGCTCCCTCTTCCTCGTCACCCACACCGCCAACCCCGCGCTCCCCACCAACAACACCGCCGCCAGCAAATACGGTGCTCCCGGCACATGCACGCGCACTCCCGGCGAAATCGCCGCCGAAAAAACTTGCGTGAACAGCAGCGGCCCCGCCATTCCCGTCAACGCCCGCAGCGAATTGATCGCTCCCTGCAATTTCCCCTGCGAAGACGGTTCCACCAGTTGCGACATTAGCGATTGCATCGCCGGCCCTGCCACTCCCCACAACGCAATCATAGGGACGGCCCCCAAAAACGCCCACCCGCGCGTCGCTAGTCCGAATCCCGCAAATCCCAGCACCCCAAAAAACAATCCCGATACCAAACTGAATCGCTCCCCAAATCTCTTCACATACGGCCCCACTAATCCGCCACTCACCACCGCCACGCACACCCCCACCGCTCCCAGCGCGATTCCCACCGACCGCTCGTTCCACCCATATCTATACTCCGTGTACAGCACAAACACGCTCGGCAGCGCCTGATGCGCCAAATAGTACAAAACGCACACCACCGAGAGCCCCGAAAGCACCCGGTGCGATCGCAGCAACGTCAACGACCCCAGCGGATTCGCCATGTGCCATGCCGACTTCGCCCGCTTCTCCGCCGGCAGCGACTCCGGCAGCACCAACGCTCCATACAGAAAATTCGCCAGGCTCAACACCGCCGCGGCCCAAAACGGCGCCCGCAAACTGTAGTGTCCCAGCAATCCGCCCACCGCCGGCCCAATCACGAATCCCACTCCAAACGACGCCCCCAGCAATCCATACTGTTTCGCGCGTTTCTCCGGCGGACTTACATCCGCCACATACGCAAACGCCGTCGAAACGTTCGACGTCGTTATCCCCGAAATGATCCGCCCCACGAACAGCCAGGCCACCGTCGGGGCCACCGCCATGAAAATGTAATCCAGCCCCAATCCCAGGCACGAAATCAGGATAATCGGCCGCCGCCCGAAGCGGTCGCTCCACGCTCCCAGCACCGGCGAAAACAAAAACTGCATTGTGGCCCACGCGAACCCGAAATATCCGGTGATCGCCGAAGCCCGCGCGATGTTTCCGCCTTCAAATTGAATGATTAGATTCGGCAGGACTGGCGCGATAATCCCAAACGCCAGAAAATCCATCGCCACCGTAACCAATATAAACAGGAACGCCGCCCGCGACCCACCCGCCGCCGGGGCAGGGAATTGCGCACCGTCAGGAGCAGCATTCCCGCGTTCGCTCATCGGCGTTAGATTTTAGCTTACTAGGCGGGTTCCGCACTCTCGCTTTTTGAGCGTAACTCTTGCCCGGCCCTTGCGTTCTTCTTGGGTTGTTCTTCTCTGTGCTCTCTGTGTTCCGCCCTCTGTGAACCTGTCGTTCCCGCCGCCGTTCCAAGAACTGTCATCCCGACCGAAGCGGCCCGGCTTTTTCGTCCGCGCCGCATTTCGGCGCGTCGGGCCGCGTAGTGGAGGGATCGTGGCACCAATCGATCCGTCTTTCCCTCTTTTCGAATTTCGTTTTTCGAGTTTCGCTTTTCCTTTCTTCCCTGCGCGCTCCGCGTCCTCTGTGATCTCTGCGCAATTCTCTTCTTTGACAGGGGAGGCGCTCGCTATTTTCTATTTTCCAATTTCTATTTTCTGCTTTCTTCCCACTCTAGGCTGTTGGCTAACGGCTGTCGGCTTCTTCTCCGCTGGGCCTCATATCTCGAGTATCACCGGCAAGATCAGCGGCCTCTTCGACGTCTGCTTGCTGATGTACCTCTTCAAATCCACCCGGATCTTCTCTTTAATCACGGACCAATCCGCCCGCTCTTCCATATTCGAATTCTCCACCGTCTTGCTCACCACCGCCCGCGCTCCCTCCATGAAATCGCCGTCGTTCTCGCTCATCAATCCCCGCGACACAATCTCTGGCGCCGATTCGATTCTTCCCGTATTCTTGTCGATCGCGATAATCGGAATCACCACGCCCTCTTCCGACAAATGCTTCCGGTCGCGTACCACCACTTCCTCGATCTCTTCCAGCGACCCCGAATCCACCAGCACGCGCCCCGCTTGCACCGGTTCCCGCCGGTACACCCCATCCTCCGTGAACTCGATCCGCTTCCCGTCCTCCAGCAGCAAGATCTCCCCGCTCACCACGCCCAGCGAGTGCGCCAGCGCCGCGTGCCGGAACAAATGCCGGTATTCTCCGTGCACCGGCACAAAATACTTCGGCTTCACCAGTTGCAGGATCAGTTTCTGCTCCTCCTGGCTTGCGTGTCCCGAAACGTGGATCGGTCCTCCCTCATTGTCGTAGTACACCAGCGCTCGCCGCCGGAACATATGATCCAGCATCCGGAAAATCGCCTTCTCATTCCCGGGAATGATCCGCGCCGACAGAATCACCGTATCGTTTTCATCGATCGTCACAAACCGGTGATTGTCCACCGCGATCCGCGACATCGACGACATTGGCTCCGCTTGCGACCCGCTCGCCAGCACAATCAGCTTCCGCGGTTCGTAACTCCGTATCTCCTGCGGACGCACCACGATCCCGTCCGGAATCCGCAAATAATCCAGCTCGTGCGCAATCTCCACGTTATCGATCATGCTGCGCCCGACGAACGCCACCTTCCTACCCACCCGCTCCGCAATATCGATCACCTGCTGAATCCGATGGATCGACGACGCGAAGCACGACAGCACCACCCGCCGCGGCGCCGATCTCGCCAACTCTTCAAGCCGCGGCACCACCGTGCGCTCCGAGGGCGTGAACCCCGGCCGCTCCACGTTCGTCGAATCGCTGAACAGCGCCAGCACCCCTTCGCTTCCATACCGCGCGAATGTGTGCAGGTCCATCTGGTAATCGTCCACCGGTGTTTGATCGATCTTGAAATCGCCAGTGTGTATGATCACGCCCAGCGGCGTGCGGATCGCCAGCGCCACGCAATCCAGCGTGCTGTGCGTCACCGGGATGAACTCGATCTCGTACGGCCCGATCTCGACCCGCCGCCCCGGCACCACCTCAAACAGCTTCGTCGTCTCCAGGAGTCCCGCTTCTCCCAGCCGCTTCTTCGCCAGCGCCAGCGTGAATCGCGTCCCATAAATCGGCACGTTCACGTCACGCAAAATATACGAGAGCGCCCCGATGTGGTCTTCGTGCCCGTGCGTCAACACGATTGCCCGCACGTGCTGCCGGTTCTGCTTCAAATACGTGATGTCCGGAATCACCAGGTCCACGCCCAGCAGTTCCGAGTCCGGGAACATCATCCCCGCATCGATCACAATGATGTCGTCGCCATAGCGCAACACCATCATGTTCATTCCGAATTCGCCAAGTCCCCCAAGGGGAATGGCCGTCAACGTCTGATTAGTCTTGCTCAATTATGTTTTTTCTCCACAATCCAACCTTAAATCGTATCACATTAACCTCATGCGTCCCTCCGCGTGGAGGGGGATCCCTCGAACCGCCCGGCCTGCCCCGCTACGATGTAGGAAAAACTCTCCCACTCTCTTACTCTTACACTTTTTTGCTCTTGCACTCTTAAACTTCCGCTCTTTGCCCTCCGTGTTACCGTCCATTCTTCATTTTGTAAACTTTTCCCTCCCTCTTCCTTCTTTCCCCAATCGCTGCTACATTGCTACGGCACCATCTGCGTTTCTTAAAGGGAAGGGAACATCGCCATGCACAAAACAGCCAGCTTCATCCTCGCACTAGCCGTACTGCTATTCGCGTCTCTCGCCGCCCGCGCCCAGGAGCTCACCCAAGCCGAAAAAGACAAAACCCTCCAATATCTCGAGTCCACCAAGAAAGATGTCCTCGACGCCACCAGGGGCCTTTCTCCCGCCCAGTGGAATTTCAAGTCCGCCCCCGATCGCTGGTCCATTGCCGAATGCATGGAGCACATCGCCGCCGCCGAAGATTTCATCCGCGACAACATCGTCAACAACGTCATGAAGGCCCCTCCGGCCCCCGGTCGCGATGTCGCCGCCATTGATGCGGGCATCCTCGAAAATGTTCCCGCGCGCAAGACCAAAGTTCAGGCCCCAGAGCCGATCAAGCCCACCAATCGTTTCGGCTCGCCCGAAGCCGCCATCAAGCATTTTGTGGAAAGCCGTGCCATCACCGAGGACTTCCTGAAGACCATGCCGGGCCTGCGCGATCACGCCGCCGACAGCCCCGCTGGTGGCAAGTGGGACGCCTACGAATTCATCCTTTTAATTGCCGCCCACAGCGAACGCCACACCAACCAAATCAAAGAAGTAAAAGCCGACCCCAACTACCCCAAGTCCTAACGCGCGCCCCTGGCGCCACAGTCACTCCTGCTTGCCCTGAGCCCCGAAGGGACGGTGCTCTTGGGTTTTCCTTATCACGCCACCCATTCAATGAACTTGAGGGTGCCCCATCCTTCGTCCGCCTGCGGCGGAAAGGGTGGGTTCTTACGCTCTAACGCCACACACTCGGTTCTCTTCTTCCTCTTGTAGCTCCAGCTCTCCTGCTCCACTCACCAACTGTCATCCCGAGCGGAGCGGCCCGACTTTCTCTTCCGCGCCGCTTTGTGGCGCGTCGGGCCGCGGAGTCGAGGGATCCCTCTTCCACTTTTCTCAGCTCTGCGTACTCTGCGCCCTCTGCGTTAAAGCTCTTGACTTTCTCTTCCCCTATCTCTCGTTCCCCCCAAAAAACAAATGCGCAATCGCCACCAGCACCACCGCTCCCACCGTCGCCGCAGCCAACGAGAGCAAAAACGTATTCTCATGCACTATCCCCAGCTTCGTGAAAATCCATCCCCCCACCACGGACCCGATCAACCCCAGCAAGATATCCCCGATACACCCAAATCCCCGCCCGCGCCCCAATTTACCCGCCAGCCAACCCGCTATCAATCCCAGAATGATCCACCACAGGAGTCCATGGGGAGTTTGGTTCCACATGTTCCGGAGGCTCCTTTCCACTTCCCTCTGTTGCATGATCAACACGCTCAAATCCAGCATCTTGCCTCCTTGATTCTGCTTTTCTCTCTTCTAACTTCTAAATTCTGCCTTCTAATTTCCGGCTTTCGGTTCCTGCTGCGTCATGCAGTGTATCGTTCCCAAACCCAGCACCAAATCCCGGCAGTGTATCCCCACCACCTCGCGCCCCGGAAACACTTTCCCCAACACCTCCAGCGCCGCCCGGTCATTCCCATCATTAAACGTCGGCGCCAGCACCAGCTTATTCGCAATATAAAAATTGGCGTAGCTCGCCGGCAATCTCTGTCCGTCAAAATACACCGGCGCCGGCATCGGGAGCGTCTCCACCCGCAACGGCCGTCCATCTTGATCCTTCATGCTCCGCAGCCGCGACAAATTCTCCTGCAGCGCCTCGTAGTTCGCGTCCCGCCGGTCCTCTTCCACAATCGTCACCACCGTCGTCGCATTCACGAACCGCGTCAAATCGTCCACATGCCCGTGCGTGTCGTCCCCCGCAATTCCATTTCCCAGCCACAGCACATGCGTCACGCCCAAATACTCGCGAAACATTGCCTCATAATCTTCCCGCGCAAATCCCGGGTTCCGCTCCTGCGTCTTGCTCAATAAACACTCTTCCGTCGTCAGCAGCGTACCTTTCCCATTCACGTCAATCGAACCACCCTCCAGCACCACGCGCTTACCCTTATACTCCGGCAAAATCACCTGCCGCTTCAGCCGCCGGTTCGCCTTCGCCACCACCGCCGCATCTTTCTTATGGTTCGCGTACTTCGCCCATCCATTAAACACAAAATTGTTGTACGCCACCTCGCCCACCGTGTTCTTCACGCCAATCGGCCCCGAATCCCGCAGCCACACGCGATCCGTCGCCACGCGAAAAAATTCCACCGCCTCCAGCGCCGCCCCCGCCTTCTTCAAAATCGCCCGCGCCCGCGCCTCCGCCTCGCCATTCTCCACCAGCAGGAACACCCGCTCCACCCGCGTCAGGTGCCGCACAATTTCCGCAAACGCCCACGGAATCGGCGCAAATTTCCCCGGCCAGTCCGTCAACTCGTGCGGCCACGCCAGCCACGTAGCTTCATGCCCCTCCCACTCCGCCGGCATCCTCCATCCCATCCCCATCACTGTCATCCCCTTGTGCGTTCGCCACCGACCCCGTCATTCCGAACCGGGTGCCCCAGGTTCGATTTTTTACCTGGGTCTTGGGTTTCTCTTCTTCGTAAACTCTGCGTCTTTACGCGCCCTCGCGCTCACAATTCACACTGTCATTCCGAGCGGAGCGGCCCGATTCTCTTTTCCGCGCCGCCTTTCGGCGCGTTGGGCCGCGCAGTCGAGGAATCGCGGCACCATCGATCCGTTTCTTCCTCTTTTCCGCCGGGTGCCCCAGGTTCGATTTTTTACCTGGGTCCTGGGTTTCTCTTTCTTCTCCGTAGCCTCTGTGTTCTTCCCTCTGTGAACTCTGCGCAAGCCTTTGTCTTGCTCTTCTTCGCCCTAAGTTTGAAGTGCGGCGGCTTGTTTACCCTGAGCTTCGAAGGGCCGCCGCTTTGGCAATCCCACCTCACCAATTTGTCCTCCTGAACCCGCGCCTTTTGCGGGTGAAGGACCTCAACCATTGCGTCTTGCCTTCCAAACCCGCGTTCGTCGCACTCCTCTCGTTGTCCTCTACCTCCTTCACTTCCTTTCTTTCCTCTACCTCATTTCTCTTCCAACCACCTCTCCAAAATCCCCCCAAACGCATCCACCCGCCGATCCCTGAAGAACGGCCAATTCCTCCGCGTCTCCTCGCTCTTCCGCGGATCACACTCCACCACCAGAATCTCTTCCTTCTCCTGCGAAGCCTCTGCCACCACCACCCCAAACGGGTCCGCCACAAACGAATTCCCCCAAAACTCCAGCCCTGCATCGCCTTTCTCCGGCTTGCCCTCGAATCCCACGCGGTTCACCACCGCCACATAAACCCCATTCGCCACCGCATGCGCTCTTTGTATCATCTTCCACGCATCCAATTGCGCCGCGCCAAACTCCGCCTTCTCGTGCGGGTGCCACCCGATGCTCGTCGGATAAAAAATCACTTGCGCCCCGCGCATCGCCGTAATCCGCGAACCCTCCGGATACCACTGGTCCCAGCAGATCTGCACGCCAATCCGCGCATACTTCGTGTCGAAATTCAGAAATCCCAAATCCCCTGGCGTAAAATAAAACTTTTCGTAGTAAAGCGGATCATCCGGTATATGCATCTTCCGGTATTTCCCCAGGTACGCCCCATCCGCATCCAATATCGCGCACGTGTTGTGATACACCCCCGCCGCCCGCCGCTCGAACACAGACACCACCAGCGCCACCTTTTTCTCTCTCGCCACCGCCGCCAAGCGCTCCGTCGTCGGCCCCGGCACCGCCTCCGCCAGCGCAAACAACTCCGCATCCTCCGTCCGGCAAAAATATTCCCCCGCGAACAGTTCGTGCAAACAAATAATCTGCGCCCCCCGCGCCGCCGCCTCGCGGATTTTCCCCTCCGCCCGCGTCAAATTCTCTTCCTTCTCGCCGGTGCACCGCATCTGCACCAGCCCCACCGCAAATTTATCCGCCATATTCCACTTTCCCCAATCTCAATCTCCCCATTCCCGGGTGCCCCAGGTTCGATTTTCTACCTGGGTCTTGGGTCCGCTTCCCTCTGTGCCCTCGCCCCTACCTCAAACACTACCATCCCGAGCGGAGCGGCCCGATTTTTTCTTCCGCGCCGCAGTTTGGCGCGTCGGGCCGCGGAGTCGAGGGATCCCTCCGCCCTCTTTCACCTCCGCGCCTCGTGCTCCATGCACGGAGTGTGTGTCTGGGTCTTGGGTTTCTCTTTCTTCTCTGTGACCTCTGTGTTCTTATCTCTGTGAGCTCTGTGTTACCGTCCCTCGCTCCCTCCGCGCCGCATCGCGCCATCTTAGCACGGAGAAATTTCCCGCCTCATCGCATTTTCCAGTTTTCTCTTTGTCCCCTGATCGCTGATCACCGATTTCTGATATCCTTTCTCCAATTTCGAGTAAACTACATCCACGAAAACAATTTCCCCGCACTCATCTCTGCATTTCAGGAGACTCGATGGCCAAAAAATCCGGCAAGACCGTCACCGGCCGCGTCCTTCACGATCCCGTCAAGGACAAGCTCCGCCCCATCTTTCCCCTCGACCTCTCCAAAATCAAAACCATCGACGGCCTCGTCCGCGCCATGGCCGACACCGCCTACACCGCTCGCCAGGTCGGTGACGCCGCCGACGTCCTCGAGGCCATGGCTCGCGATAAAGATTGTTTCGTCGTCATGACCCTCGCCGGCGCTCTCACCGTCGGCAAAATGGGCCTCATATTCTGCGATCTCATCGAATCCGGCATCGTCAAAGCCGTCGTCTCCACCGGCGCGCTCATGGCCCATGGACTCGTCGAAGCCACCGGCCTCTCCCATTTCCGCTACGATCCCTCCAAAATGGACGACAACGAACTCTTCCTCGCCGGGTACAACCGCGTCTACGATTCTCTCGAACCCGAAACCAATCTCGATCACGTCGAGGAAGTCGTCGAAGCCATCCTCGAAAAATGGGATCCCAACGAAATCGTCTGCAGTTGGAAGCTCCACAAGCGCATCGGCGAATTCCTCGTCAAAAACACCAAGGGCCGCGGCATCATGCGCTCTGCCTACGAAAAAAATGTTCCCGTCTTTGTTCCCGCCTTTAGCGATTCCGAACTCGGCCTCGACTTCGCCCTCAACAAGTACGCGCGCCAACGCGATAAGCGCCCGCTCCTGCGCTACGATCCCTTCGAGGATTTTCAGACCTTCGCCGACACCATGATGGCCACCAAAAAAATGGGCATCTTCACCATCGGCGGCGGCGTTCCGCGCAACTGGTCCCAGCAATTCGGCGTCTACGCCGAACTCATGGCTCGCCGCGGCTACAAAGATCTTCCTCTCAAGCGCTACAACTACGGCCTCCGCATCTGCCCCGAGCCCGTCCATTGGGGCGGCCTCAGCGGCAGCACCTACACCGAAGCCGTCTCCTGGGGCAAATTTGTTCCCCCCGAAGAAGGCGGTTGCTTCGCCGAAGTCCTGGAAGACGCCACCGTCGCCCTCCCACTCATAGTCGGTGCCGTTCTCGAGCGCCTCAACTATTTCAAGCGCTAACCTCCGTTGCTTTTCATTTTTCCGCGGGTGCCCCAGGCACCGGTTTTGTACCTGGGTCTTGGGTTCCTCTTGCCGGGTGCCCCGGGTTCGATTTTTTACCTAGGTCTTAGGTTACTCTTCCCCATGGCACAGCCACTCCTGACTGTGCTCCTGGGTTTCTGCTCTGACGGCGCACAACGCCGTACTCGAGGGTGCTCCATCCTTCGCGAATTACGCGAAGGGTGGGCTCTCACGTTCTAACGCCGGGTGCCCAACACGCCGGTTTTGCGTGTGGGTCTTGGGTTTGCCTTCTCTTGTTTTGTCATCCCGACCGAAGCAACGGCGTCTTTTGCCGTTGCGCAGTGGAGGGATCGGGGCACCCACCTTCAAACGCCCCATGCTCTCTTTTTCCCCGGTTTTCTTCTCCAGTTTGTTTTTCTCTGCTCTGCGAATTCCGCGTCCTCCATTCTTCTTTCGCTTCCCCCGCGCCTCTGCTACACTCCCCCCTCTCAAATCCTTCTGCCGCTCCCAGGAGGCGCCATGCCCAAATCCGCCACCCAAACCGCACCTCTTTACGACGTCCACCCCGGCGTGGCCAAGGTCCAAAAATGGGTAGCCGACCTTAAACCCAGTACCGGCCGTTCTCTCAATGAATGGATTACCCTTCTCAAAAAAGATGGTCCCAAGGATTATCACTCCCGTCGCGCCTGGCTCAAATCCAAGCACAAGCTCGGCACGAACTCCGCCTGGTGGATTGCCGAACGCGCGGAAGGCAAGGGCGGGGAAGAAGACTCCCCCGAAAAATATCTCGCCACCGCCGTCAAATATGTCGAAGACCAATACGCCGGCAGAAAATCTGCCCTGCGTCCCATTTACGATCAACTTCTCTCACTCGCCAGATCGCTCGGCCCCGATGTTAAGGCCTGTCCCTGCAAGACCATGGTTCCGCTTTATCGCAACCATGTCTTTGCCCAACTCAAGCCGGCCACCAACACGCGTTTCGATCTCGGTCTCTGCTTCACCACCTACAAGGGCAAACTTCCCAAGCGCCTCATCGACACCGGCGGCCTCGCTAAAAAAGATCGCATCACCCATCGCATCGAACTCTCCTCACCCGCCCAAATCGATTCCGACCTCACCCGCTGGCTCCGCGCCGCCTACGACCTAGACGCCTAGCCGTCCTTCCGTAAGTGCATCGTTACACCGGCCATCCCCTGACCTTGAGGGTGCCCCACCCTTGGTTTGTAAGGGTGGGCTCTTACTATCTAAGGCCACTCGCCGGGTGCCACACACGCCGGTTTTGCGTGTGGGGCTTGGGTTTGCCTTCTCTTGTTTTGTCATCCCGACCGGAGCAACGGCGACTTTAGCCGTTGCGCAGTGGAGGGATCGGGGCTCCCACGCTCTAACGCCCCACACTTTCTTTTCTCCCGGTTTTCTTTTCCAGTTCGCTTTTCTCTTCTCTGCGAATTCTGTGCCCCCTGTGCTCTCTGCGTAAGCTGTTTTCTTCTCTTACGAATCGCTTGTGCAACGGCCGCTCCGGTCTCAAATTTGTGGTACATTTCCTTTCTACTCCGTGCCACGAGAAAGAAATGAACAATAAATTTCGCGCCTCATCTTTCGTCTTGCTTTTACTCGGAGTATTCACGATCGTCAGCTTGTCAACGAGCACGCCGTCCCGCTCTTTGCCAGTGCAAGCCCCGCAAAAGGAACCCGTCATGACCCAACACGCCACCGGCCCCTTCGATGTAAAACTCACTCCGCTCGATCCTGCCTTCAAGACGGAAGACAATTCTCTCGGCCGCATGTCCATCGACAAGCAATTCCACGGCGCTCTCGAAGCCTCCAGCAAGGGCGAAATGCTCACCGCCGCCACTTCCGTCAAAGGCTCCGCTGGCTACGTTGCCATCGAGCGCGTCACCGGCAAGCTCGACGGCCTCACCGGCTCCTTCACTCTCCAACACACCGCCACCATGAACCGCGGCACTCCCACTCTTTCCATCACCGTCGTTCCCGATTCCGCCACCGGCCAACTCGCGGGACTAGCCGGCACAATGACCATCATCATCACCAACGGTAAACACTCCTACGATTTCGCATACACCCTCCCCTCCAAATAAAGTAGGGGCGCAGCATGCTGCGCCCCTTGTCCGCAAAGTCGTAGCGTCTTGAATTCCTCTCTTCTCTTAGGTTTTCTCTTAGACGCCGCACCCCGCAGTACTTGAGGGTGCCCCACCCTTCGCGCCTTCCGCGAAGGGTGGGCTCTTACGCTCCAACGCTGTGATTCCACTTCTCTTTCGAGGTTCTCTTCTCTGGGCCCTCTGTGTAGGCCTTTTCCGTCTTTTCGGCTTTGCTTGAACCGCCAGGGCTACCAAGATCAGTCTGAAATCTGCGATCTGAGATCGTATATACTCATCCACAAAGACATGTTCAATTTTCGAAAACTCCTCCTCTATTGCAGTGCTTTAGGCATCTTTCTTTCTCTCTCTTCTGAAAGTTCGCTCGCGAACAAACCCATCTGGTCGAAAAGCGCCACAAGCTTTCGCTTCGGCTGCGACGAGGATGAACGAAAAGAGTGCAAGCCCCTCAAAATCTTCTCACCCGACCGGAAAAGCTTCGTGCAGATTTCTTACGTGCCCAATCCCCGAGATCCTAGCCTCGAGAGGGTCACCCTTACAGTCGTCCGCGAGGGCAAACTTCTTGGATCGGCCGATCCGCCCGGTACCGTTGAAGATGAAATCTTGTGGGCTCCGGATTCAAAGGCGTTTTTCATCAACGGCAACAACAACGCGAACACGGATTACCACCTAATTGTCTATCGTCTGGAGAAGGCCGGCGTCACCGTTTTCAAACCTGCAACGGACGCGCTTCAAGACATGGTGCACAGCTTTCCTCCTTGTCGTGCGAAGAACGCAATGGACAACTGTAAAGCCCGCGCTTCAGATCCGGGAGGTTACATTGGCATTGCTGGCCTGGATTGGATCGAAGGATCATCCGCCGTCGTGGTGATGGCGGAAGTCTCTGAAAGCTCAGAAGTCGGGGGGATCTTAGGGCAAGTTCTCGGTTACGAACTGGAAGTGTCTACCGGCAGAATTCTGCGTAGGATGGAACCGAAGGAGTTCGCCCGACGTTGGCAGCACAGCATGGCTTGGAAATTCGAAATCCCCGACCCGCCTGAATACGCAAAAGACTGAAGAATCAAGTCGGCCTTTTCATGTTGAGTCTTTTTCATACTAAGATTTCATCTCGAAGCCATTTGTTGGGGAAACTCAAAGAATTCTAATCACCGCTCCATTCTCACTCCATGACGCTCGCCGTTCCCAGCCCCGCATACACATAGTTCTCCCCGTACGCCTTCTTCAATCTCGCGAATGCAGGCTCTCCGGTGCAATGCCCCGGCGCAATCCGTTGCACTTTCCATTTGTTCTTCAGGTTGTCCACCAGTGCATCAATCTCCTCCATCGGCGTCGTCACCAGGTGCAGTCCTCCAAACACGATCTCCGTTCTCGAGTCCGTTGCGCTCGCCTCTTGCAGTATCGCTTCAATTCCTGCGTGCGAGCATCCATCCACCAGCAGCAGTCCATTCGGCCTTTTGATCGCCAAGGTCAATTCCGGCAGCTCCAGCGTCCCTTTCTTCTGCGAAACAGTTCGCACCAGGAAGATTCCCGGCGATACCTCCGTTGTTTTGTCCACTAGCACGAAATTCCCCGTGTCAAAGAGCTTCCCCGCCGCGAAATTCTCCGGTTCTGCTCCGCCGAAATAGCGCATCTTTGCGGGCAAACTCTCCTCCGCCCTCAAAAATGTTTTCGGGATCGCTACTCCCCCAAACCCGTTCGCGCCATCCGCGGGAACATATACCGTCACGCCTGGATTTGCGCTCAAAACATATCGCAAGCCTGTTGCATGGTCTGTGTGACGATGCGAAATCACCACAAAGTCCAGTTTCGTCAGGTCCACTCCCAATGCCTTGACGTTATGCTCAAAAATCGCGGCATTGTTCCCCGTATCGAACAAAATGCGCTTGCCCTCGTGTTCCACAAGCGCGGAATATCCCCAGTCCTTCGTCAAATTCTTGGATTCTCCAAATGCATCATAAAGAATCGTCACGCGGTCCTGCGCCTGGCAGGGAACTGCCCCAGCGCACAAGCATGCACACGCCAGAATCCGCAAGAAATGGATTCGCAAAGCGCACCTCCAATTGTTGATTGAGAAGGAAATCAAGACGCTCTAGTCATCGTCCCCAATTAAAACCGCCGCCGTCAGCACCGTGCTCCACAACCCGCGCTTGTCTCCCACCGCCGACTGCGTGATGTTCATCGTCCGCACGATCTTGTTCGATATTCGGTAAACCTCTTTTTTCTCGTCCCACGACAAATCCGGGTCGAATTCCACGTTCAATGTCGTCGCCAGCATCTCCGCCGCCAATTCTTCCGCGTATTCCCCCGCCACTTCTTCCGTTTCGCCAAACGAGTGATGCTCGCTCAAATACCCGTACATCGGCCGCTCCGCCGGCAACGCCAATCCGATGCTCGCCGCGATCAGCCGGTGCGGCTCTTTCGTCGAATTCTCGCTGATCACCGTGAACGCCACCTGCCCCGGCTTGATCAGCTTCAATCCTTCGCTCCGTGATATCAGCTTGCAGCCCGGCGGAAATATCGAGGACACCCGCACGATGTTGCACGCGGCGATCCCCGCATTGCGCAGCGCAAGCTCGAAGCTTGAAAGCCTCTCGCGATGTTTTCCCACTCCCTTTGTCAGGAAAATTTTCTTAGCGACAAACGCCATAGCGGCTTGTGCCGGCCTCCGTAAACTATTTCTCGCGCAAAAAATATCTCGCTTGTTGAAAAGTAACAAGAAGGTCCTGCACTGTCAATCGAATACAAACACTTCCACCCCGAAATGTTTCCTCCTGCTCCTCCCAAATTTTTTGTTCTTGGCTCCGTCCGGCGTACGAAGTAGGGAAATTAGGTGAATACCGTCATCCCGAGCGAAGCGGCCCGATTTTCTCTTACGCGCCGAATTTTGGCGCGTCGGGCCGCGTAGTCGAGGGATCTCTCTGCCGCCTTTCCCCTCGTCCTTTCTTTCTTTCTCGTTCTCTCTCTCTCCTCCGTGCTCTCTGTGTTCTTACCTTTGTGATCTCTGTGTTACCGTCCCTCTTTCTTCCTCTTCTCCGTCTCTTTAGCTGTTAACTGTAAACTGTCAACTGTGAACTCTCTTCTCACTCCCCTCCAAAATGCTGCACCAATCTCCCCAACGGCCGGCACAACGCCAGCACCTTCCCCAGATCCTCCGCCGAAAAATCCGGCCCAGCCGTCCCCGTGCTTGTTCCTTTCCGGCTGACCTGCATCACCCCCACCACTTTTCCTTCATATAGGATCGGCGCGCTGATGATTTTGTGGATCGATTCCCCGTATGTCGTCGCTGTGCGCACTCCTTCAAACACGCTCGCGTGCCGCACCCCCGAAAAATTATTGTTGATTTCCGGCCGGCTTTCCCGCGCTGTCCGCGCCGCCAGCGCCGAATTGCTCGTCAGGGGAATGAACCCGACATTCTTCAACGGCTCCGGCGCTAGAAAATGCAAATGCCGCCATCTTGTGGACACCGCCAGGATCGCCACTTCATCCGTTTTCACGCCCAGCTCTTTCGCGATTTTCCCCCCCACCGCCAGCAGGGAATTCTCCACCGTCGCTCCCTCTTGATCCACCGCCGCGGCCATCTGCTCCAGTTCGCTCAAAAGGCTCGTTGCCATAATCTTCCTGTTTCTTTCTCCGTCGGGTTGCAGGGGAAAGCGGGGCCCGGCCTGGGAGAATCCGCGTCTCTTCCATTCCCATGTTCCCCATTCGCCCTTCTCCCCGCAACAAATTTTCCAGTCGCCTGTGCCCTCCAAATCGATAGCCCGTCTGGCTAGAAGCCGTCTCATAAAAGGCTCCCGGGAGGGCACGGCTTCAGCCGTGCCGAAAGGCTTAGGAAATTCAGGGGTTTTAACCCCTGAGGTGCGCATGTTGGTCACTCGAAGTATTTATGAGATAGGTTCTAGTCGATCAGCTTCCTCCTAGCTCGCATTCCGCTCAGAACGCGTCGCACTTCGCCAAAGCAGTGGTACATTTACACCGTGCGAATCCTCATTGCCGTTATTGTGGCGTTGTTGTTTGCGGGAGCCGCTGCCGCGCAAAAGCCCGTTTCCTTTCCGACCGGGGACGGCGGCTTGGTTTACGCTGATGTTTCCGGAGAGGGTGACAGAGCTGTCGTCCTGGCCCATGGCGGTCGTTTCAACAAAGAAAGCTGGGCGCCCCAGGCTCAAACGCTCGCCTCGGCAGGATTTCGTGTGTTGGCGCTCGACTTCCGCGGCTACGGCAAATCGCGTGGCCCGGGCGATTCCGACCCGCTGAGTGCGCCGCTCCACTTGGATGTCTTGGCCGCCGTCCGCTTTCTGCGAAAGTCCGGCGCGAAAAGCGTCTCGGTCGTCGGTGCCAGCATGGGCGCAGGAGCTGCCGGCGATGCATCGATCGCTTCGCGGGCGGGTGAGATCGCTCGTCTCGTATTGCTCGGTGGGTCGCCGAACGAACCGGCCGAAAAACTCAAGTCAGCCACTCTGTTCATCGTGGCACGCGATGATTCCAGCGGCGACGGACCGCGTCTTCCCAGGATTCAGGAGCAGTACGAAAAAGCTCCCCAACCAAAAGCGCTGATCATTCTTGAAGGCTCGGCCCACGCTCAATATCTTTTCCAAACAAACCAGGGAGAGCGCGTGATGCGCGAAATTCTCCGCTTCCTTTCTGCGAAGTGAACTTCTTTGTGCGCTCTGGATAAAAGCGGACCTCAAGTCGTCTCATAAATGGCTCCCGGGAGGGCACGGCTTCAGCCGTGCCGAAAGGCTTAGGAAATTCAGGGGTTTTAACCCCTGAGGTGCGCTCGCTGGCCGCCTATCACGGGAAGATAACGGGCAAACCACAAACTCCCCTTCGCCCTCCGCTTGCATCACTTTTCTTTACTACCTATACTGTTTGAGCCGCGCTCCCTTCGCGCCCTGCGTTTCGCGCTTCTTTCATCTCTCGGGGATTTTGCGGCGGAGAGGGCATGTCTTTCACCGCACCGCAACCAGCTAGCAGTCATCTTCTGCGCAAACTTCACTCCTTATCCGGCATCAGTCACACCACACAGAAGGGCCCATATACTCCATGAGCGCTACTGCGGTAAATTTTCCGGGCGGCAGCTTGCGGTTCTGGCAAACCACTGTCGGCAAAAAAGCGATAATGGCCCTCACTGGCTTTATCCTTTTCGGTTTCATAGTCGGCCACCTGCTCGGCAACCTGCAGATCTTCCTGCCACCCGAAAAAATCAATCACTATTCGGCGACGTTGAAATCTCTCCCCGCCCTCTTGTGGGGCGCGCGCATCACCCTGCTCATTGCCGTGGGCCTGCACATCTGGTCATCCTTCCAGCTCTGGCTCCTCCAGCGCGCCGCCCGGCCCATCAACTACGTCAAGAAGGCCAATCTCAATTCCACCTACGCTTCCCGCACCATGTTGTGGAGCGGGCCCATCATCCTCGCTTTCCTGGTTTTCCATCTTCTGCATTTTACTTTCGGCACGGTGCACCCCGGCGGCCCCTTCGACGAACACAACGTCTATAACAACGTGGTCACCGGCTTCCAGGTCTGGCCCGTCTCGCTCTTCTACATCATCGCCATGATCATGCTTTGCTATCACCTCTATCACGGCTTGTGGAGCATGTTTCAATCGCTCGGCTTCAGCCACCCCGTCTACACCCCCTGGCTGCAGCGCTTCGCCAAGCTTGTCGCCATACTCATCGCCGCCGGCAACATCTCCATCCCCGTCGCCGTCCTCGCCGGCTTCATCAAGCCTGTCTAAGGTCATGCTCACCAACTACGAATTCACGTTCACTTCTTCATGTCGCGCTGGCTTCTATGGCAGCGCGTTCGTTACTGCCAGCCCAAAGATTCTTGAGGGCGCCCCACCCTTTGCGCTTTCTGCAAAGGGTGGGCTCTTCCGATCCAACGCCGGGTGCCCCACACGCCGGTTTTGCGTGTGGGGCTTGGGTTTGCCTTTTCTTTTTCTGTCATCCCGACCGGAGCGGCCCGATCTTCTCTTCCGCGCCGAATTGTGGCGCGTCGCGCCGCGCAGTGGAGGGATCGTGGCAAGACCTAACTGTTCACCCAGTCCCGTCATTCCGAACCAACCGTCCCCAAAAACATTTGTCATTCCGAGCGAAGCGAGGAACCTGCTTTTTCTTCTTTCTTCCCAGGGCGATCATATGCCCTCACGGAGCCCCCTCCCATGCAACTAATCTCCCACGCCCCCACCGGCCCGATTGAGCAGTCCTGGGACAAGCACAAGTTCGATCTCAAGCTCATCAATCCCGCCAACAAGCGCAAGTACAACATCATTGTCGTGGGCTCCGGCCTCGCCGGTGGCGCTGCCGCCGCCAGCCTCGGCGAGCTCGGCTACAACGTCCAGTGCTTTTGCTATCAGGACAGCCCGCGCCGCGCTCACTCCATCGCCGCGCAGGGCGGCATCAACGCCGCCAAGAATTATCACAATGATGGCGACAGCATCTATCGCCTCTTCTACGACACCGTCAAGGGCGGCGACTTCCGCGCCCGTGAAGCCAACGTCTACCGCCTAGCTCAGGTCAGCGTCAACATCATCGACCAGTGCGTTGCACAGGGCGTCCCCTTCGCTCGCGAGTACGGCGGTCTCCTCGACAACCGCTCTTTCGGCGGCGCCCAAGTCTCGCGCACCTTTTACGCTCGCGGCCAGACCGGCCAGCAGCTCCTTCTCGGCGCCTACCAGGCCCTCGAACGCCAGATCGCCCTCGGCTCCGTCACGATGCACCCGCGCATGGACATGCTGGACCTCATCGTCCTCGACGGCCAGGCCCGCGGCATCGTCACCCGCAGCCTCTACGACGGCAAAATCGAAGTTCACATCGCCGACGCCGTCATCCTCGCCACTGGCGGCTACGGCAACGTCTTCTATCTTTCCACCAACGCCAAAGGCTGCAACGCCACCGCCATCTGGCGCGCCTACAAGCGCGGCGCCCTCTTTGCCAACCCCTGTTTTACCCAGATCCATCCCACCTGCATCCCCGTCGCCGGCGAGTATCAGTCCAAACTCACCCTGATGTCAGAGTCCCTCCGCAACGACGGCCGCATCTGGGTTCCCAAACAAGCTGGCGACAAACGCGCCCCCGGCTCCATTCCTGAAAGTGAACGCGACTATTACCTCGAGCGCCGCTACCCCAGTTTCGGCAACCTCGTCCCCCGCGACATCGCTTCCCGCGCCGCCAAGGCCGAGTGCGATGCTGGCCGCGGTGTCGGCGAAACCGGTCTCGGCGTCTATCTCGATCTCGCCGATTCTATCCAGCGCCTCGGCAAACGCACCATCGCCGAGCGCTACGGCAACCTAATCGAAATGTACGAGCGCATCACGGGCGAGAACCCTTACGAAGTGCCCATGCGCATCTATCCCGCCAGCCACTACGTCATGGGCGGCCTCTGGGTGGACTATAACTTGATGTCCACGATTCCCGGCCTGTTCGTTCTCGGCGAAGCCAACTTCTCAGACCATGGCGCCAACCGTCTCGGCGCCAGCGCGCTCATGCAGGGCTTGGCCGACGGCTACTTCATCATTCCCTATACCATCGGCAATTACCTGGCCACCGCCAAGCCCGCCAAAATCGCCGACGATGCGCCCGCCGCGAAGCAAGCCGTAGAAAATGCCTCCGCCATCACAAAGAAGTTGCTGAACGGCAACGGCAAGCGCACCGTGGACTCCTTCCACCGCGAACTTGGCAAGATCGTCTGGGACAACTGCGGCATGGCTCGCAACGAAGCCGGCCTCAAGAAGGCCCTCTCCCAGATCCCTGCGCTTCGCGAAGAGTTCTGGAAGAATCTCCGCGTCCTCGGCGCAAACGAAGAGTTCAACCAATCCCTCGAAAAAGCCGGCCGCGTCGCCGACTTCTTCGAACTCGCTGAACTCATGTGCCTGGATGCGCTCGACCGCAAGGAATCCTGCGGCGGCCACTTCCGCGAAGAGTATCAAACCCCCGAAGGCGAAGCCCTCCGCGACGACGCCAACTACTCCTACGTCGCCGCCTGGGAGTTCCAGGGAGAAGGCCGCGCCCCCGCCCTCACCAAAGAGCCTCTCACCTTCACCTACGTCCACCCCTCCCAACGGAGCTACAAATGATCCCCCTCTGGAGTGCGGCGGCTCCCCGCCGCTTTTACGCATCCCAATTAACGACCCAACCCTACTCCTCTGCCACCGAGATCCGCCGTCATTCCGAACGGAACGACCCGGCTTCCGCTATCTGTCATCCCGACCGGAGCGGCCCGATCTTCTCTTCCGCGCCGCTTTTTGGCGCGTCGGGCCGCGCAGTGGAGGGATCCCTCTTCGCTCCTTGCGTCTTGCCGCCGACCCCAATTTCACCCTCTTCTCGGAGCCACACACAACCATGAACCTCACTCTCCACATCTGGCGCCAAAAAAACGCCCAATCCCCCGGCCGCATGGTCCGCTATGACGTCCCCAACGTCAGCGAGCACATGTCCTTCCTCGAAATGCTCGACGTGCTAAACGAGACCCTCATCCACAAGGGAGACGACCCCATCGCCTTCGACCACGATTGCCGCGAAGGCATCTGCGGCATGTGCGGCATGATGATCAACGGCAAGGCCCATGGCGGCTTCAAGGGCACCACCGTCTGCCAGCTTCACATGCGCCACTTTAAAGACGGCGACGTGCTCTACCTCGAGCCCTGGCGCGCCAAGGCCTTCCCCGTCATCAAGGATCTCGCCGTTAACCGCGCCTCTTTCGACCGCATCATCGCCGCCGGCGGCTTCATCTCCGTCCCCACCGGCAGCGCCCCAGACGGCAACGCCATACCCATCCGCAAGCAGGACGCCGACCTCGCCATGGACGCCGCCGCCTGCATCGGATGCGGCGCCTGTGTCGCCGCCTGCCCCAACGCCGCCGCCGCTCTCTTCGTCGGCGCCAAGATCTCCCATCTTGGCCGCCTCCCGCAAGGCCAGGTCGAGCGCGACCGCCGCGCCCTAGCCATGGTTCAGCAGATGAACATCGAAGGCTTCGCCAACTGCACCAACATCGGCGAGTGCGAAGCCGCCTGCCCCAAGGAAATCAAGCTCGAAGTCATCGCCCGCACCAACCACGATTACATCAAAGCCGCCCTCACCGAGCGCCCCGAATCCACCTCCTCCGCCACCGGTTAACTTCACCCGGCTTCACCTGCACAAGCAAACCCCGTCATTCCGAGCGAAGCGAGGAATCCCTCTTTTCTTAGGTCGCTGTTCTCTGTGACCTCTGTGTTCTTCCCTCTGTGATCTCTGTGTTACCGTCCCTCTTCGTCTTTATTCTTTCTCTGTGCTCCTCTGCGAACTATGCGCCGGCGTTTACCCCAACCCGGTCGGGGCGTTAGATTTCCTCTTTTCTCTTTTCTTCTCCGAAACTGTAAACTGTGAACTGTGAACTGTAGACTGTAAACTTCCTCTGGAGGTTCAATGTTCCGTGCCGCCCATCTCATCGCCTTTCTTGCTCTCGGAGTGCTCCTGATGTCCGCCGCCCCCCTCTCCGACAAAGCCAAAAAGCTCCACTTCTCCTCCATCGTCATCGACACTCACGACGACACCACCCAGCGCCTCCTCGATCCCAAATTCGATCTCGGCGTTCGCCACTCCGACGGCAGCATTGACATCCCTCGCATGCGCGATGGCAACCTATCTGCTCTTTTCTTCTCCATCTGGATTCCCAGCAAAATCACCGGCCCGCAAGCCGTCAAACTCGCTCTCGATCAAATCGACGCCGTCCGCGAAACCGTCCGCAAGCATCCCAACGATCTCGTCCTCGCCACCTCCGCCGATGAAATCCGCGCAGCCCACGCCCAAAACAAAATCGCCGCCCTCATCGGCGTCGAAGGCGGCCACATGATGGGCAACGATCTCTCCGTCCTGCGCTCCTTCGCCGCTCTCGGTGTCCGCTATATGACCCTCACCCACATGGGCAACACCGAATGGGCCGATTCTTCCACCGATAAGCCGGACCACAACGGCCTCACCGATTTCGGCAAGGACGTAATCCGCGAAATGAATCGCCTCGGCGTCATCGTGGACGTCTCTCACATCAGCGACAAGACTTTTTACGACGTTCTCGCCACCTCCAAAGCTCCCGTCTTCGCCTCCCATTCCTCCTGCCGTGCTCTCTGCGACGCTGCACGCAACATGACCGATGACATGATTCGCGATCTCGCCAAACACGGTGGCGTCATCCAGATCAATTACTACGTCGGCTTCCTCAGCCAGGAATTCCGCGACCTCGAAAAAGCCCACCCCGATCTCCAGAAGGAAGTCGAAGCTGAAATCAAAAAGCGTTGTGGCGATGATGAGGCCTGCTCCTCGGTTGTTGGCGACCACATCGTCCACGAATACATGCAATCCGGCAAGCTTCCCCGCGTGGACTGGACCAAAATCATCGAGCACATCGATCACGCCGTAAAAATCGCCGGCATCGATCATGTCGGCCTCGGCTCCGATTTCGATGGCGCCGCCATGCCCTTCGGCATGGAAGACGCCTCCCATCTCCCCCAAATCACCGAAGCCCTCCTCCAAAAGGGCTACTCCGATTCCGACATCCGCAAAATCCTCGGCGAAAACACCCTCCGCCTCCTCCGCGAAGTCCAACTCGCCGCTCAATCCCTTAACAACTGAAAGACGCTTGGTCATGCTTCCTCCCCGCGTCGGATCGTAGTGTCGTCGCCCCGATCGGCCACCCCCGGGCAATTTCCTCCTTTGTGCTACTTGTATCGGGCAACCCTCCCTTGCGTGACCCCCGCGCTTTCCCCTCCTCTTCCCGTGGGCTAGATTACTTCCTGACTCGTAACATCCCTGCTTTGATGGTGGGAGGCCTATATGTCCTCGCCGGAATCCCCACGATTTCGCATCACGAGTTTTCCTCGTCTTTTTCTCATCCTCGCTCTCGCCGCTCTGCCCGTATTCGTCGGCCTGTACGCCGGCTGGAAATCCCCTGACAATCTCGAAGACGGGATTCTATTTGTGGCGGTAGTTTTTATTCCCAGCGCGTTCTGCATCCTTGGTTTTTTGTTCTGTTCGCCGGAGGTCATGGGAATCACGTCCATCCGCAGGGCGTCTCTCCTCGAGCGTTGGTTCGGATTTGTGCGCTGGACGGCCGCCATCGCCGCCGCTGCCATTTTCATGTCTTGGTCTTTCGCCGCGATTTATGCCGCAATCTCGGACGAGGATGGCTTGCTCGGGCTCTCTGCCCATCTCCTGAAATCCACGAAGTTCTTCGGACGCTTGGCGGCATTCCTCGCCATCACTCTATTCGCTTCCTTTCTGGTCTTCGCTGCGGCTGTCGCTAGTGAGAAACGTCTCTTGCCGGGCATCTACCACGATCATCCCGCGTCGGGCACTGGCTGGCGTGCGACCATTACTCGGTGGGTTGCCCGCTGTGGCCGCTGCTTCTTAAAACTCTTCTCCGCAAGATTGGCATTATCTCTCGGAGCCGCACTCATTCTGGCGAGCCTCATCCTGCCCATGGATCTCGAGTACTCTGTCGGGTTGAAATCTGGCGGCTATTCTGTCCTCCTAAGTGATAGAACCCTGCCCACCTCTGCTTACACCATTTATGGCGTGGCGGTTCAGCACATCGTAGCGCGCGTCGGGCAGGGTATGTACGTAATTTCTCTTCTCCTTGGCCTGGCGGCGCTCCTCTCCGTCGCAACGGGCAAGAGAGGAATCGTCATTCGTAAATTTCGCCCTCTGCTCATCGTCTCCGGTGTCCTCGCGCTATTCGCCACAACCGATTATGCCTTCGCCTATTTGCGCTTCATCACCTGTGGCGTACCCATTTTGGGCGGCCCGACCCCAGCCGAGCGCATCATGGAGAATCTCATTCTCACTCAGTGGTTGGTCGTCTTTTCACTCTCGCTCGCTCTCTGGTTCATTCCCACTCGCCACCAGGGTGAGAATGGAGGCCGCAATCGCGTAGTGGCCATGATTCTCTTCATTCCACCACTCCTCTTCGCATTGTTCTGGCTTGAGTTTGCCGTCATTGAGGTCGCGGGCTACGCGGCCTTCTGGATTGGCTCGCTCTTCCTATGGTGGGGGTTCTTGCAAAGCGGGCAGGATTCTCGCCCGTCCGCTTAATTAGCTTGCATTTCTCTTCTCTGCGAACTCTGCGCTCTCTGCGACCTCTGTGTAAGCCTTTTCTTTCTTTCCTTCGTTCTCTCCTTCTTTCCTCTGGGCTCTCCGTGACCTCCGTGGTGAAATCCCCCTCTCTCTCCTTCGCCTCTTTCCCCTCCGCCCCCATTTCGATATACAATCTCTCCAGAAAATCTCTGTACCATCTATCGCTCCCAATCTTTGGAGGACACTACAATCATGCGTTTCACCAATTCCGTTCTCGCCGTCGCCAGCGCACTCTTTCTCGTTGCATCCTTGCCCGCGCAATCTCCCGCTCCGGCGGCGTCTCCCGTTCCGCCGCAGGCATCCGCGCCACCCAAAGCCCCCGCTTCCGAGTACGACCGCACGCTCCTAAAGCCCGCGCTCCTCAAGGAGAAGGCTCCCGAGACCTTTCAGGTCACCTTTGAAACCACGCGCGGCGACTTCACCATGGACGTCACCCGCGCCTGGGCTCCCAACGGCGTCGACCGCTTCTACAATCTCGTTCGCCATCATTTCTACGACAACATGGTCATCTTCCGCGTCGTTCCCGACTTCGTCGTCCAGTTCGGCATCAGCTCCTATCCCACGGTCAACTCTGCCTGGCGCGGCGATACCATCACGGATGATCCCGTCAAGCAAAGCAACAAGCGCGGCTACGTCACCTTCGCCATGGCCGGCCCCAACACCCGCACCACGCAAATCTTCATCAGCTTCAAGGACAATTTCTTCCTCGATTCCAAGGGCTTCGCTCCCTTCGCCACCGTCAACAAGGACGGCATGAAGGTCGTCGGCAAGTTCTACGATCAATACGCCGGCGCTCCCTCCGACGATCAGGACTCCATCCAGGCGCAGGGCAAGGCCTTTCTCGACAAGAAATATCCCAAGCTCGACCTCATCAAGCACGCCACCATCGTCGGCCCCGCCGCTCCCTCCAACCCCTAGAAGTCATCTCATAAATGGCTCTCGGGAGGGCACGGCTTCAGCCGTGCCGAAAAGGTCCGCGAATTCGGGGGTTTTAACCTCTGAGGTGCGCAGGATGGTTGCTCAAAGCATTGATGAGACAGGCTCTAGTCGCTGCTGCTAGGCTGTTTTAACTTCACGCGCGGTCGGCCCTCCATGGCCGACCGCACCTGTCTGTGCTCTTGGGTCTTCCTTCTGACGTCACCCAAACCTCTGAACTTGAGGGTGCCCCATCCTTCGCGTTTTCCAGCGATCTCTGCGCCATCCCGATGCTTTTTCGGGATGAACGGTGGGCTCCTACGCTCCAACGTCGCAACTCCTCTTCTCTCCGCTCTTGGTTTTGCCTTTTCTTGATTTGTCATCCCGACCAAAGCGGCCCGATCTTCTCCGTCGCGCCGCAGTTTGGCGCGTCGGGCCGCGTAGTGGAGGGATCACGGCATGATTGCCGCCACATCAATTTACCGCGTCACTCTTCTTCTGCTTCCTGGTCGCTGGTCGCTGATAACTGATATCACCCCCATGTATCCATTCCCCCAATGCAACGCATCAAATCTTTGAAGCCACGCCTGCGTTGACACCACCCGCAACCCCGCGTAGCCTCTCTTGAATATGCGCATTGCTTGCCAGAGCCGGTATTGCTTCTCAGCCGCCTGCTGTTGTTGTCGGCGAACCCCCTCTGGCCCAAGGTGCATTCGAGCGTAACTCCTTTTCCAGTACGAGCTTCGAAGCCCACGTGCCAGTTTCCCGTCACGTGGGTTTTTTGTTTTTCTTGAGGTCTTGTTGTGACCGGTCTTTTAATCGGCATCTTGGGTTGGCGGCACGTCATTCTCCGTTTTGTCCGGGCCGATCTTCAGACCGCCCATTTTCTCTGAAAACTGATTACTGAAAACTGATTACTGATAACTGTTGATTGATAACTGGTAACTGATCATGTCCGAAGTCAAAGAAACCAAGGCCCAGCGCGTCGAGCGTCTAAAACGCGAGAAGAACCCCTGGCTGCACCTCGACGAAATCCGCGAATTCGCCCGCCGCGGCCACTCCTCCATTCCTCCTGAGTGGCTCTCCACCTATTTCCGTCCCTGGGGCGTCTACACCCAGGGCGATGGCCAAGGCGTCACTGGCGGCAAGGGCGGCGAAGGCCTCGCCGTTCCGTTCTTCATGGTCCGCATCCGCATCCCCAACGGTCTGCTCACCTCCCGGCAAGTCCGCACCATCGCCGATCTCTCCGCTCACCACGGCAACGGCGTCGCCGACATCACCGTCCGCCAAAACATCCAGCTTCACTGGGTCCGCATCGAATCCCTCCCCGATCTTTTCGATCAGCTCCACAGCGTCGGCCTAAGCACTACCGGCGCCTGCGGCGACGTCACGCGCAACATCACCGGCTGCCCCCTCGCCGGTCTCGACTCTCGCGAAATCGCCGATGTCTCTCCCGTCGCCCTTGCCATTGACAGGGAACTCGCCGGCAATCCCGATTTCTACAATCTCCCTCGCAAATTTAAAATCACCGTAACCGCCTGCCCCGACTGGTGCTCCTACCCCGAAATCAACGACATCGCCCTAACCGCCACTCTCCGCTTTCGTCGCACTGTTTCCCCGCACCTGTCAAATAACTGTCATTCCGACCCGAGCGACCCGGCTTTTTCTTCCGCGCCGGTTCTTGGCGCGCCGGGTCGCGGAGCGGAGGTACGGTTTTCCATCGCACGTTCTTTGTGCGATGAATCCCTCTTCAACACAAACAGCTCCTCTTCTCTGGAGGTTCCTGGTCGCTGGTCGCAGGTCGCTGGTCGCCCCTCTCCTACGAGTCGCGAGTCACGAGTCACGAATCACGAAACCGGCTTTTCCCTCCGCGTAGCCGGTGGCCTCTCCACCGAACCACACCTCGCCGCCCGCCTAAACGCTTTCATCCGTGAAAACCAAGTCATCCCCGTAGTCCGCGCCATCACCGAACTCTTCCGCTCCAGCGAAGTCCTCCGCCAAAGCCGCGAACGCGCTCGCCTCAAATATCTCTTCCTCGAACACGCCTGGACCCCCGACTCTTTCCTCGCCGCCATCCAGGCCCGTCTCCCCTTCACTCTCGATCCTGCCGAGCCGGAAGATCTTCCCTCCCAAATCCATCGCGATCATCTCGGCGTGCAACCCCAAAAGCAGCCCGGCCTCTTTTCTATCGGCGCTTCCGTCATTCGCGGACGCATCACTCCCGCGCAACTCCGCCTCGCCGCCGATCTCGCCGAACGTTTCGCCGACGGCCACCTCCGCACCACTCCTATGCAGAATCTTCTCCTCGTCAACGTCCCCGAAGCCCACGTCCCCGCCGTCGTCACCGAACTCGTTGCCGCTGGCCTTCCCGTCGAAAGCTCTCCCTTCGTTCGCGGCACCGTTGCCTGCACCGGCTCCGAATTCTGCAAGCTCGCTCTCACCGAAACCAAGTCTTTCGCCCGCTGGCTCACCGAACAGCTCGATGACCGCTTCCCCGGCTTCCGCGACGACATCAAGCTCCACATCACCGGCTGCCCCAACAGTTGCGGCCAGCACTGGATCGCCGACATCGGCATCGAAGGCAAAAAAATCAAAGTGGATGGCCAGTTCGTCGACGCCTACTATTTCTGCGTTGGCGGAGCTGTCGGCCAATTCGCTTCCATCGCTCGTCCCGTTGGCTACCGCTGCCGCGCCGAAGAAGTTCCCGACGCCATCGCCCGCCTCCTCCGCACCTACTACGCCGAGCGCTCTCCGCAACACACGCTCCAGCATTTCCTCTCCACGCAATCCACCGACTCTCTCCGCGCCATCCTAGCCGGCGGTCCCGCCCCCATCGCCCTCCGCGATCTCCCCGCCGCCCAAGTCCCCCACTCCGTGGAGGACCGATGACCTTGTTCTCACCTACTCAAGTCCTGTCATCCCGACCGGAGGGCCGCGCTGTATGCGGCCCGCAGCGGAGGGATCGCGGCACCATCGCTCCTGTTCACTCAAACCCGTCAGTCCTTGCTCCCATTCACACAAACCCGTCATTCCGAGCGGAGTCTGCGGAGCGAGGAATCCCTCTTCTCCCCTCTTGGGTTCCTCTTCTCTGTGCTCTTCTCTCTGTGACCGGCGCCTGCCCCGACTCTGTCGGGGTGTTACCGTCCTTCTTTTTTTCTTTTCATTTTTCAACCCCGGAGCCGATCACCCCATGACCCTCTTCCCCGCATTCCTAAAACTCGAAAACCGTCAAGTCATCATCATCGGTGGCGGCACTCTCGCCGAATCCAAACTCCCCGCCCTCCTCGAAGCCGGCGCCCGCATCCGCCTCATCTCCCCGCGCCTCAGCCCCTCGCTCACCGCCAAGGTCCGCGCTCACCATCTCGACTGGTGGCCCAAACTCTACGAACCCGGCGACCTGGCCGGTGCTTTCCTCGTCATCGCCGCCACCTCCATCCCCGAAGTCAACGCCGCCGTCTTCCGCGAAGCCGAAGCCCGCAGCATCCTCTGCAACGCCGTCGACGACACCGATAATTGCCACTTCTTCTACGGCTCCATCGTCCAGCGCGGCGACCTCCAAATCGCCATCTCCACCAACGGCAAAAGCCCCGCGCTCGCCCAGCGCCTTCGCAAGGAACTCGAAGAGCAATTCGGCCCCGAATACGCCGCCTGGCTCGAATGGCTCGGCGCCGCTCGTCAAATCCTCCGCGCGCAAAACTCCGAACCGGAACTCACTACAAAATGGCTCCATCTCCTCGCCAGCCGCCCCATGTTCGATAAATTCCTCAACGAATCCGCTTCACAAAACTCGAAACAAGGAGCCGCCTGATGGGCAAAGTCTTTCTTGTCGGCGCAGGTCCCGGCGATCCGGAATTGCTCACGCGCAAAGCCGCGCGCCTTCTCGCCGAAGCCACCATCGTTCTCCACGATGCGCTTGTCAGCAGGGAAGTGCTCGCCCTGATTTCGCCCCGCGCCGAGCTCATTGATGTTGGCAAGCGCTTCGGCCAAAAACTTCTCACCCAGGACGAAATCAATTCGCTCCTCATCTCCTACGCCGCTTCTCACGAAATCGTGGTCCGTCTCAAAGGCGGCGATCCCCTCATCTTCGGCCGCGCCGCTGAAGAAATGCTCGCCCTCCGCGAAGCCGCCGTCGACTTCGAGGTCGTCCCCGGCATTACCGCCGCCCTAGCCGCAGCCGCCTCCGCCAAAATCTCCCTAACCGATCGCCGCCTCGCCTCCCAACTCCTCTTCACCACCTTCTCCCGCTCCGCCTCACAATTTGCGGAAGAAGCATTTTTCCGTCATTCCGAACGGAGTCTGCGAAGTGAGGTACGATTTTCCATCGCACGTCCTTTGTGCGATGAATCCCTCTTCTCTTCTCTCGCCACTCGCCACTCGCCACTCGCCACTTCTTCTTCCGCAGCAGACGAAGGCCCTGCCCGTCATTCCGAACGGAGTCTGCGAAGTGAGGAATCCCTCTTCGGTCATAACGTGTACGGCACCAATCCCAGCACCACCACCCTGGTTATCTACATGCCCGGCCCCGACTATCCCGAACTCTCCCGCTGGCTCCAGGACTCCGGCCTCCCCGCCGATCTCCCCTGCGCCGTAATCTCCAAAGCCACCCAACCCGATCAGCAACTCCTCCGCACCACCATCGCCGCCCTCGCCGAAGCCGCCAAGCTTCCCGCCCCAGCCATCCTCCTGGTAGGCCGCGTCGCCGCTCACTCCGCCGACTCACGCGCCGCGTCGGCCCTGGACGCCGCCGCACCCGCTTTCGATTTGCTACGCAACTCTCTCCCCGGAGGCCACCTCAATGCCCGCATCTCCTAGTCCTGTCCTTGCAACATTTAGCCCGTCATTCCGAGCGGAGCGGCCCGATTTTCTCTTCCGCGCCGTAGTTTGGCGCGTCGGGCCGCGTAGCGAGGAATCCCTCTTCGCTCTTGGGTTTTCTCAATTCTCGGTTTTGTAGTGGCCGGTCTTCAGACCGGTCCGCTCTCGGGTTTGCTTCTTGAATTTTTCTTAAAGGAGAATCTCAATGTTGAACAACGTACCACCGCAATCCCAATCCACCACCGCCCCGCGCCTCTCTCTCGACGCCTGGGCCGTCTTCCTGGCCCTGCTCGCCGCCGCCCTAATCCGCGTCGGCCTAATCCATCGCATCCCCTGGTAAGTGGCACAGCCACTCCCGTTTACCCCGCTTGTCCGGAATTGCGGGGGGCTTCAAAGCGAGTGTTCTTTTGAGTTCTCTAATTTCTGTTTTCGATTTTCTAATTTCTAATTTCCGAGGTTGCAAAATGGCTGACGCAATCGCACTCCCCCAGGCACCACCCATCTCCATCCGTACCCAATTCTTCCGTCTCATCCCCGGCGTCCTTCTCCTCGCTGCCATCGGCTACGCCGGCAAATTCCTCGAACAAAACCTCGGCGCCTACGCCAAATCCCACCACTGGGTTTTCCCCAACATCGAGTACGTCTTGTGGGCCATTCTCCTCGGCCTGTTCATCTCCAACACCATCGGCGTCGCCAAAATCTTCCAGCCCGGCGTGGCCACCTACGAATTCTGGCTCAAAGCAGGCATCGTCCTCCTGGGCTCGCGCTTCCTCCTTGGCGACGTCCTCAAACTCGGTGGTGTCAGCCTTCTCCTCGTCGCCATCGAAATCCTCGGCGCACTCGCTTTCATGACCCTTCTCGGCCGCCTATTCAACCTTCGCCCCAAACTCACCACGCTCCTCGCCGTCGGTTCCGCCGTCTGCGGCGTCAGCGCCATCATCGCCACCAAAGGCGCCATCGACGCCGACGATGAAGACTCCTCCTTCGCCATCGCCGCCATTCTCGCTCTTGGCGCACTCGCTCTCTTCACGTTCCCGCTCATCGGCCATTCGCTCCATCTCACCGACCAAGCCTACGGCCTCTGGTCCGGCCTCGCCGTCGACAACACCGCCGAAGCCACCGCCGCCGGCGCTCTCTATTCCGACGCCGCTGCCAAACTCGCCGTCCTCGTCAAAACCACTCGCAACGCCATGATCGGCTTCGTCGTTCTCGCCTACGCCATCTATTGGGCCGGCCAGGGCCAAGCCAAAGCCGTCGGCAACAAAGCCGCTTTCCTTTGGCAAGAATTCCCCAAATTCGTCCTCGGCTTCCTTCTCATCTCCGTTCTTTCCACCTACCACTTCTTCTCCAAAGACCAGAACCTCGCCCTCGCCAATCTCTCCCGTTGGGCCTTCCTCCTCACCTTCGCCGGTGTCGGCCTGCGCACCAATTTCCGCGAAATGCGTAAACAAGGCCTTCGCCCCTTCGCCGTTGGCGCCATCGGCGAAGTCGCCATCGCCGCCTTCACCCTCCTCCTCGTAATCGCCGCCGACCGCCTCTTCCACCTCTGACACAATCTCGGTCATTTTGGAGTGCGGCGGCTTGCCGCCGCTTTCACTGTCGCAACCGCCTTCGACAAAATGTTCCGTTCTCGGCGCCACCTCAACCGTAAGTAAAGTGTCATCCCGATCGAAGCGGCCCGACTTTCTCTTCCGCGCCGCACTTTGGCGCGTCGGGCCGCGCAGTGGAGGGATCGTGGCAAGTCGTACGCCCCATGGAGATCGCGCGGGTGTCTCGTCTCCAACCCGAACCCTGTATCTCACCCCTTCAGGGGTGAGGCCTTTCCCAACCCTCTTGGGGCGGCTGTGCTCATTCGCCGGCTCTCTCACCCGCCTGGGAGGCTTTGTGCTACATTGTCGAAGAGAGATTCACGCAGATGAGTTCTTCAAGCACAATAACTATTCGTGTCCCGGCCAAGCTGAAGAGGCGCCTGGATACCCTCGCCAAGCGCAACAAGCGCAGCAAATCTCTCCTGGCGGTTGATGCCGTCGAACAGTACGTCGCCGAACTGGAACGTCAGGAAGCCATCTTAGAAAAGGCCGACGCCGAAATCGCTGCCGGAAAATCTGTACCCCACGCGGACGTCCGTCGCTGGCTGCTTTCCTGGGGCGGCGCAAAAGAGCTTCCTCCGCCTTCATGCAAGTAGTCTGGTCGCCCACCGCCATCGCTCAGTTGACGGATATCCGCACCTACATCGCGCAGGACAAGCCCGAAGCCGCTCACTCCATCGCTGTCCGCATCGTCACTGCTGCAGACCGCCTTCGGATCAACCCTCGTCTCGGCCGCCCCGGTCGCCATCCCGGCACTCGTGAACTCATCATCCCCGGAACCCCCTACCTTCTTCCTTACCGAATTCGGGGACAACGGATCACCATTCTCGCTGTCTTCCACGCCTCCCGGCTCTGGCCCGAAAAGTGAATTTATGCTTCACTCCCTCACCCGTATCTCAGCCCTTCAGAGTGAAGCCTTCCCTAACCTCCATTCCCAAACAAAAATGGGGCAAGCCCCGAGGCCTGCCCCGCTTCTTCATTCTTCTCTGCGAACTCTGCGCTCTCTGAGTACTCTGCGCTAATTCTTTCCTTGCCTCCCGTTCACCGCATCGCCCGCCGATCCCGCCTTACTTAAAACTTACAACTGATAACTGAAAACTCTTACAGCCCCAGCACCCCCACCAACTCCCTCACACTCGCCGCGCTCTTCTGCAGCGCCGCATGCTCCTCCGGCAGCAGCTTGAGCTGAATAATTTCCTCTGCGCCCTTCGCTCCCAACTTCACCAGCACGCCCACAAACAATCCATGGATCCCGTACTCGCCTTCTAAATACGCCGCGCACGGCAAGATCTTCTTCTTATCCTGCAAAATCGCTCCCACCATGGCCATCGCCGCTGCCGACGGCGCGTAATAGGCCGACCCCATCTTCAGCAGGTTCACGATCTCTGCTCCGCCCTTCCGCGTGCGCTCCACAATCGCGTCAATTTTTTCCTTCGACAGCAACTCGGGCAGCGGAATCCCTGCGATCGTCGTGTACCGCGGTATCGGCACCATATCGTCCCCGTGCCCACCCAGCACAAACGCTTGCACGTTCTCCACGCTCACTCCATACTCCATGGCCACAAACGCGCTCATCCGCGCCGCGTCCAGCACTCCCGCCATCCCCAGCACGCGTTGTTTCGGGAAGCCGCTCACCTTCCACGCCGCCTGCGTCATCGCGTCCAGCGGGTTCGTCACTACGACGATGACACAGTCCGGCGAATGCTTCACGATCTGCTCGACGACGCTCTTCACCACCTCGTAATTCGCCTTCAGCAGGTCGTCCCGGCTCATCCCCGGCTTCCGCGGAAACCCCGCGGTAATCACCACCACGTCGCTTCTCGCGGTCAAGCTGTAATCGTTATTCGCCGTCGAGACACCCCTGATGTGGGCGCTCGTTCCCGTGATCTTCGCTGCCTGCATCATGTCCAGCGCTTTTCCTTGCGGTGGCCCCTCCAAAATATCTGTCAGCACTACGTCCGCCAGTTCAAAGTCGACGATGCGTTGCGCCAGCGTCGACCCCACGAATCCGCCCCCCACCACCGTCACTTTCTTCCTGCTCATCGTCCCCTCCTTATGCCGACAAACTCGCTTGTCCCCAGACCGCTTTCAACTTCCCAGGCTATGCTTCGGCTCCCACTTCTCCATTTCCGCCGTGTACCCCGACCCGGTCGGGGCGGCCCCTCTGTTCCCCCAGGGTTGAACCTGGCATGATCGAAAAGCTCTCTCCCCGCGATCCGCAATCTACCGCCCGCAGTCTCAATCCTCCGGGTTTGCTGTCCATGCGGGGGCGCGGGAGCCGCTCAAACACCGCGCTTTTCGATGGGGACAAATTCACGCGCGTCGTGGCCGGTGTAGATTTGCCTCGGACGCGCGATCTTCTGCTCCGGATCCTCGAGCATTTCCTGCCACTGTGCGAGCCAGCCCACGGTGCGAGGAATGGCAAACAGGACGGTAAACATCTCCGGCTTGAAGCCCAGGGCCTGGTAGATAATTCCAGAATAGAAATCGACGTTGGGGTAGAGTTTCCGCTTGATGAAGTAGTCGTCCTCCAGGGCGATGCGCTCGAGCTCCAGCGCAATTTCCAGCTTGGGATTCTTGCCGGTAGTTTGAAATACCTGGTCGGCGGCCCACTTGATGATCTTGGCGCGGGGATCGTAATTCTTGTAAACCCGGTGGCCAAATCCCATGAGTTTCCCATGGCCAGCCTTGATGTTGGCAATGTAGGCCGGAACGCGATCCTTCGATCCGATTTCAGCCAGCATCCGAAGGACTTCTTCGTTGGCGCCCCCGTGTAGCGGACCGGAGAGCGCGGCGGCGGCGGCCGCGGTACACAAGAAGGGATCGGCCTGCGCGCTGCCAACAGCGCGCATCACGTTGGTGCTGCAGTTTTGTTCGTGGTCGGCATGCAGAATGAACAGGATGTCCAGGGCGCGGGCCAGCACGGGATTTGCGTGGTATTTCGGCTCCACCATTTTCCACAACATGTTCATGAAATTCTCGGCATACCCGAGGTCGTTGTCTGGGTAGACATACGGGAAGCCGAGGCTGTGCCGGTACGTGTACGCGGCAATCGTCGGAACTTTGCCAATCAGACGATGGATCTGGTGTAGGCGCACCTCGGCATCGTGTACATTCCGGGATTCGGGATAAACGGTCGAAAGTGCAGCGACGGTGCTGATGAACATTCCCATTGGGTGAGCGTTGTACCGGAAGCCCTCGAGGAATCTCTTGGTCGTCTCATGGATCATGGTGTGGTGGGTGATGTTGTCGATCCAGTCTATGAGCTGAGACTCTGTCGGCAACTCGCCGAATAGAAGAAGATAGGCAACTTCAAGGAAGGTGCACTTTTCCGCCAACTGGTCGATCGGATAGCCGCGGTAGCGCAGGATGCCTTTGTCTCCGTCGATATAGGTGATGGCGCTTTGGCAGGAAGCGGTGTTCAAAAATGCTGGATCGTAGGTCATCAGCCCAAAATCTTCAGCTCCTGTCTTGATCTGTCGTAGATCCATTGCCCGGACGGTTCTCTTGTAAATAGGGATGACGTAGGAGGCCTGTGTTCTCTCGTCTACTATGTTCAAAGCGTTTTTTTCCATGAGTGTTTCTCCTCCTCAGGATTGGGCTTCTCAAGAAACCTTCGATACGACCTGCCCCGCGGCCCCGCTTCTCCTGCGGCGACGCTCACGAGGTTCGACGACTGGACAGCCGGCGCGGGGCTCAGGCCTTTAGTGAACTGGCCCGGCTCCCGGAGGACAATCCCGTAGCCGCGAATCGTGTCCGGCACTGGGATTCCCATCCCTACTTGCGAGCCCCAGAACTTCCAATAGGTTACTTGTCAGGAATTTCCCATTTGGATCCCAGCTTGCGCATCATACGCTTCTCCGGGACTCGACACAAAGAGTTTGCCACCAGCTCAGGTCCCAACGAAATCGCGGGGCACCCACGGTTCGATTTTGCCAGCCTGAAGCGCCCCGCCCGTTGCCGCTTTTGCAGTTACTCCGCCTTTTAAATCCATCTCATCACCGGGTCATTATTCCGGCCTTCTTGGATTCTCTTCTCTGTGTCCTCTGTGTTCTTCCCTCTGTGAACTCTGTGTTAGAGTCCCTCTTCTCTTCGCTTCCTGGTCACTGGTCGCCGGTCGCTGATCGCTTGCCCTCACATATTCTCAATAATCGCCCCCGCAAACGCGCTCGTCCCCACCTTTGTCGCCCCTGTCATCAGCCGCTCCAAATCGTACGTCACCTTCTTCTGCTGTATCGTCTTCGCAATCCCTTCCTCAATCAACAGCCCCGCTTCCTTCCAGCCCATAAACTCAAACATCATCGCCCCGCTCAGCATCAGCGAACTCGGATTGATCACATCCTTGTCCGCGTACTTCGGCGCCGTTCCGTGCGTCGCTTCAAACACCCCGTACCCATCCCCGATATTCGATCCCGGCGCAATTCCCAATCCGCCCACCTGCGCCGCGCACGCATCGCTCAAATAGTCTCCATTCAAGTTCGACGTCGCCAGCACGCTGTACTCATTCGGCCGCAGCAGCATCTGCTGGAACACCGAATCCGCGATCCGGTCATTGATCATCAGCTTCTTCTTCCACTGACCCTTTCCATGCGTCTCCCCGATCGCCTCCAGCGTCGCCTTCACTTCCGCATACACCGTCTTCTTGAACTCCTCCGTCGCCTGCTCCAGTCCCGGCTCGGTCAACGCCGCATTCTGTTCCACCGTCAGCCCGGCATGTTTATCCAGATTATCCAGGATCCAGCTCTCCCGTTCCGTCACCGTCTCCGCGCGAAACTCTTCCCGCGCCAGCTCGTAGCCCCAGTCCCGAAATCCCCCTTCGGTAAACTTCTGGATGTTCCCCTTATGCACAATCGTCACGCTAGGCCGCTTGTGCTCCAGCGCGTACTCAATCGCTCGCCGCACCAGCCTCTTCGTTCCGAACGGCGAAATCGGCTTGATTCCCACGGCCGAATCCCACCGAATCTGCTTCTTCCCATCTTTCAGCATCTCGTGGTTCAGAAATTCCAGCAGCTTCTTCGCTTCCGCCGATCCGCTCTTCCACTCGATCCCGATGTACACATCCTCCGTATTCTCACGGTAGATCACCACATCCATCTTTTCCGGCTCTTTCACGGGGGAGGGAACTCCCTTGAAATACCGCACCGGCCGCACACACGCATACAAATCCAGAATCTGCCGCATCGCCACGTTCAGCGACCGAATCCCCCCGCCCACCGGCGTTGTCAGCGGCCCCTTAATCGACACTCGAAAGTCCCGCGCCGCTTCCACCGTCTCATCCGGCAGCCACTGCTTGAATGTCTTGAACGCCTTCTCTCCCGCAAACACTTCAAACCAGGCCACGCGCCGCTTTCCGCCGTACGCCTTCTCCACCGCCGCATCAAACACGCGCCGCGACGCCTTCCAAATATCTCTTCCCGTCCCATCCCCCTCGATAAACGGAATGATTGGATTCTCCGGCACCTGCAGCAGTCCGCCGCCATACCCAATCGCTTTCCCCTCGCCCGGCACCGCCACCCCGTTATACGCCGTCTTCATCCTTCCATCTCCTCGCCTCTCGGCCAATTTTTGGAGTGCGGCGGCTTGCCGCCGCTTTCAGGACTGCGGCTCGCCGACCAACCGTAATGCATTGCCCGCCTGTGGCACAGTCACTCCTGTCTGTGCTCTTGGGTTTCGCTTGGGTCACGCCAACCCACACGCCCCATTGCAATAGCGTGTCATCCCGACCGGAGCGGCCCGACCTTTTCCTTCGCGCCGTATTCTGGCGCGTCGGGCCGCGTAGTGGAGGGATCTCTCCGCTGCCTTTCTCTCTGTTGCACCAACCACCACATGAACTTGAGGGTGGCCCATCCTTCGCGTTTTGTGCGAAGGGTGGGCTCTTACGCTCTAACGCCACTCACTGTCTTTTGTCCCCGCTCTTGGAACTTCTTAGGGTGTCCCATGGCCTTCCCCGCCCCTGGGCGAATCAAAAAACCATATCACACCCTTGCCCCTCCTCGAAACTCAGCCGGGAACGCCAACTCTGCTCCATCCCGCGCGTTCAGCGGGATGAATCTCCCGAGTGGCGCGTGGAACTCCACCCAATTCCGTCTGGCCCTTCTGCGCGCCTGCCCCACCCAGCAGTTTTCTGTGGGGACCCTCTGGCTTTTCCTCAGCTACGCCACCGAACCTGATGAGCTTGAGGGTGCCCCATCCTTCGCGTCTTAAGCGAAGGGTTGGCTCTTACGCTCCAGCGTCGCTCACTTTCTTCTCCTCGCTCTTGGGTTTCCCTGGCCTTTGTGGCACAGATACTCCTGTCTGTACTCTTGGGTTTGACTTTTCCCGGTTTCTTGTAGGAGCCGCCTTCCGAGACGGTCTGCACCTAGGGTTTCCTGGACTTGCTTTCGTAGGTGCCGGGTTAAGCCCGGCCCAGCGAGAGTTTTTCTGTCAGCTAGCGAGCCGCCGGGAACCGCGTGCTCGGTGCGACAACTTTTGCGCCCTCGCGCTGCACGGCGATCTTCACCCCAACGCTTATGTCTTTCCTGGTCTGTCCGCTCGCGTGGTATTTCACCGCGTACGAATTCCGCAACACGATCCGAATCTGCTCCAGAGCCTTGTCCAACTCTCCCGGTTTCTCGAACGCATAACCGGCTCCGCCACTCTCTCTCGCTATCGCATCTGCCGTCTCCAGCGCTTGTTTCCTGAATCGTTTGCTATTTGTCAGAAGAGCTGTATCCACGAGCGGATAGACCGCCGTTCTCGTCTCCTGTATCCGCGGTACTGTTATCTGCAGCGAATTTCGGCTTACATTGTCCTCAAAATCGCTCATCACCAGAATCACCCGGCGTCTCTCCGCCCCCTGCGGCATGGTCTCGGCCGCTGAAATCAGGCAATCGTAGAGCGCCGTTCCGCCGTAGCGCCGCGCTTCAGCAATCTTCTCCAGGCCGGCTTGCAGTTCAACAGGACTATTTGTCAGTCCCGTTAGTCGCGCCGCTCTCTCGCCAAACATCACCAAAAACGCCCTGTCCGAGCCCTGCAGTGTCTTGGAGAAGAAGTTCACGAACGCTTGCATCTGTTCTCGGCGGAACTTCTCTGAATGCATGCTTCCGCTTACATCCACCGCTACCGCGATTATCATTGGCGCCTCCCCAGCAGACGTCACTTCGACGATCTCCTGCGGCACCTGGTTCTCACTAACTGAAAAATCCTCGTGCTTCAAATCAGTAACCGGATTCCCCTTCTTATCCAATACGGTCACATACACCGTCTCCACATCGCTCTCATGTGGCGCTTCCGTCTTCGCCTCAGGCGTCTGCACCGTAGAACCGGATTGTGTTTGTTGTCTCCCGAAAACCTGAACCGTTCCCGCAATCAATGTCCCGAGCAGCAGAATGCAAACCAAGTTGCGTCTGGCCGCGCACGCTCTCCTGTTTTCTTCAGCCGTCTCATTGCCACTTTGAGTCAGAATACGCATTCCGTCGCCTCGTTGCACTCGAATCTACCTTGCTCCGCCTTACGGCACAACACCGATCTCCGCCCGGCATAAGGGATTCTGTGCGCCGTCCCAGTCGAGCCATTTAAGAATGTAACCGTAGCGGGGGTTGTCGAGACATCTGAAATGTAACCGGAAGTTTGTTGTTGCGGCCGTGGGAAAGCGGGAATCCCGCGGGGGGTGCGGGATTCCCAAGCGCAGCGGTTTTACCACGGCGGTTGGCCCGCTGGCC
>Ga0209517_10001186_pt1 | contig 40570 bp, 32 predicted proteins | sample PeaSoiMetSII2010_FD_187695 | JGI IMG/M metagenome (GOLD analysis project Ga0209517, IMG submission 187695) | Peat soil microbial communities from Weissenstadt, Germany - SII-2010 (SPAdes) (version 2) | ecosystem: Environmental > Terrestrial > Soil > Wetlands > Peat | place: Germany...
CAAACTCTTGCACTATGAAATTCCAACTTCGCGCAAGTTGGAATTTCAACCGCCAGCAACAGGGTAAAGGGACGGCTCGATGACGGCAGTTAGCCCTTCAAATCACAGTTCAACTTACGAATTCGGGTTTAAACTTGCTGGCGTTCATTCGTGGATTCCGAGCCTCGTGCTCATTGTGGTCGGATCCGGATTCATGTGGCTGAGCGTCGCCATCGCCAGGCGACTGATAAGCGGGGCCGACGTCTTTCTTCCAGGACTTCTCTTTCTCACCTTTGGCTATTTCTGGTGGCTCGACGGGACGCACCACTGGTTCAGCAGCTTTTGCGTCTTGGCTGCCGCGGCACTCCTCATGGACAACCGCAGCACGGCGCGGCTCCTGGCAGCGGGCGGGCTTTGCGGCCTGGCCCTCTGCTTCACGCAACTCCGCGGACCCGTAGCCCTGCTGGGATTTCTGGTTTTCTTGTTTTGGGAATTTCGCGACAAACGCCAAACCACGGCTGTGCTGCTGCAAAGACTTGCCTGCGTGTCGGGAGCCTTTTTCCTCGTGGTGCTCGGGTTCAATGCTTACTTTGCGTGGAAAGCAGGTTTGGCACAGTTCTGGTGGTGCACAGTCACTTTCGTCCTCAAGTACTATCCCGCTTGGCCGCTAAACACGTGGCGCATGCTATTACTGAGCTTCCCACGATTGCATCAAGGGTCTCATGAACTGCCCCGCGTGGCCCTCTATCTGTTCAACATCGGCATTGCCCCTTTGGTGTACGTGGTGTTTTTCTGTTGTTACCCGCGGATTAGGCGTTCCTGCCCGCGGGAACTTTCGGACCGGCTGATGCTGCTGGGCTTGATCGGGGCCTCACTCTTCATGGGCATAGCCCCCGCAGTCGGTGAACTGCGAGCTATCTCCATTTATCTGCCAGCCCTGGTTCTGATGGTGTGTCTCCTCCGTTCGTGGGGCAAAGCCGGCCGAGGCATCCTGTACGCCCTGTGGGTTGCAGCTTTGCTCCTCGCAGTTGTCGAGCCTGTCAGCCGGCAGACCCATTGGCGAGCCCAACTGGATCTCCCCACAGGCCGGATGGCTATTCTCGATCCGCTAACGTACGACATGCATCGCTGGATGCTCGAGCGAACCAAGCCCTCGGAGCTATTCTTCGAGGAAGAGGTGCCACGCCTCTACTTCACCCTGGACCTCCGCAATCCCACACCTGTTCCCTTCCTGACCAACACAGAGTACACGCGGCCCGAGCAGGTGCGTGGCGTAATCCAGGCGCTTGCCGCCCATCAGGTGCGACTCGTCATGGTTTCGCCGTTCTTGGATCTCCCCACGTACGGGCAGGAATTGGGAGACCATCTGGCGCCGCTGCGCGCCTACCTGGGCACGCATTATCAGAGAGTGAAGACTTTCCCGAATGGCGAACAAATCTGGGAAAGGCAGGAGGCCGAGCGGTGAATCGTTATCTCGCCCGCGCGATTACAGGCTATCTCACTGTGTCGAGCTGGCCTGGAGAACACCTGACGAAATTGGCGAGCTTTGGTCACGGAGACTGGCAGCGCGGCTTGGAATGGCTCGATCAGACCGGCCTCGCACTCCGGCTCTGGGATCGGTTGAAAGCTTCCGGAGCTCAGGGCGCCGTGCCGCCCGGAATCGCTGTGCGCCTCGAACAAAACATGGCGGACCATAGCTCGCGCGTGGCGGCCATGGCGGTAGAGTTCGATTCCATCAACCGCATATTCGAGGCAGCCGGGATCGACCATGTCGTGCTCAAGGGTTTTGCTTTAGCTCCCGAGTACACCCCAGACGCCCGCTTGCGGCCTGCCTACGACTATGACTACCTGGTGCAGCCCGCGTCGATCGAACGAGTGTCGCAGGCCTTGGGAAGTGCTGGGTATATTCAGCGCCGCGAACGAGTGGACCATCCTATCGTGTATGTTCACTCCTCGCGCATCCCACGTATTGCGTCGCGACGTGAAGACCTTTATTCCGCCAACCTGCACCGCAGCGTCGAGATTCACACTCGCCTCTGGGAGCCGGAGGCCCTCAAGATACCGCTGCCGCTGCCGGACGATTTCCTGGCGCGAAAACGCCTGCGAAACTGGCAAGGCCATCGCTATTACTCACTCTCGGAAGAGGATGAGTTGTTGTTCCAGGTTCTGCATGCCTTTCGGCATATCCTCGAGTGCTGGTGCCGTCTTTACACTTTCCTCGAAATCGCGCACTTCCTCGAACGCCGGCATTCAGACTTGGCTTTCTGGCAGCGATTCGCAGACCGAATCAGTGCTAGCCCTCGACTGGTGGAGATGGCTGGCGTGGTTTTCTCGCTCGCTGCCGGCTTGTTTGGCGCGCCCATTCCAGCCACGATTGATGCCGGCGTTCTTCACAATATGCGCCATCCGTTGCTTCTCTGGGTAAACCGTTACGGCTGCGACTCAGCCCTGGCCAATTTCACAGGCAACAAGTACAGCCTCCTGCTTTACCGCGAGTTTGTTCCGGATGCCGCGACCTGGCAGGAGATCCGAAGAAGACGACTCTTCCCTCTACACCGGCCAAACCGCGCCGGGGGTGGGCCGACCCCCGGCATTTCTGCGCGCATCACGGCGGTCTCGAAACAAATCACCTATGTGGCTCGGCGCCTGTCACATCATGTGATCGCTGCGGCTCAATACGAGTGGGCGTCGATTCACTGGGAGCGCATCCGAACCGCGCGCCGTTAGGTACAATTGATGACTGGCAGTCCAACCGCGCCGATACCGATTCTTTTCCTCGAACAGCAGGCCCATCGCGCGGGCGCCCAGCGCGTTCTCGGTGAGGTGTTGCACGCGGTCGAACCCGATTATCTGCCCATCGTGGGTTTCCCTGAGGATGGACCCTATGTGGGGGAGATCAAGCGGCGCGGCATCGAAACCTTTCTCTACCCGCTTGGCCGCTATCGCTCCGGCCGAAAGTCGGTTGCTGACATGGCCAAGCTGCCGCTGCGGAGCGTTTATTGCGGATGGCGGCTGGCACGCATCATTCGCACCAGAGGAATCAGATTGGTCTATATCAACGGCCCGCGTTCCCTCATCGCCGGGGCGATCGCGGCGCGGCTAACGGGCACACCTGCGGTGTTTCACCTGCACCTCACCATGACCCGCAAAACCGATATCCTGGTCGTGGCCAGGACGGCAACGCACATGGCCAAGGTCCTGGCTTGCTCCGAGACCACGGCAGCGGTGTTGCTGGCAAGCCACCCGGAACTCAGGAGCATCTTGCAGGTCATTTACAACCCGGTGCGCTTGCCCAGTGACGCCAAGCCTGGTCCGCCCCCGGCCGGCGGGTTAAGTGCCGATGCGCCGGACGGCAGAGCCTTCGTCGTGGGCGTCGTGGGCCGAATTACGGCGCAAAAGGGACAGCACGTGGTGCTGGATGCTGCCTTGAAACTTGCCCGGCGCGGCCAGAGAGCGCGCGTCATCCTCGTCGGTGCCCCGGGCCCACACAGCCCCGACGATGATTCCTACCTAAGCTCTCTGAAATCGTCTGTCAGGAACTCGGGTATGGATAACCAAATCTCCTGGGCCGGTTACCAGGAGGATCCAAACCCACTCTATCGTGCCTGCGATGTCATCGTAATCCCCTCTACGGTTAGTGAAGGGCTCCCGATGGTTGTCATTGAGGCGATGCAACTGGGGATTCCCGTCATCGGCTCCAACGTTGGGGGAATTCCGGAAGTCGTCCGCGACGGGGTGAATGGCTATCTCTTTCCGCCCGGGAACTCGGCGGCTCTGGCTGACCTCATTCAGCAACTCTCCAACGATAGCCGGCTTCTGATGCAGATGAAGGTGGAAGCGCGCTCCAGCGTCGATGGAAGATTCTCAACGGAGACGTTCGCGCTGGCAATTCGTCGAGCAATTGGTGAATGCATATCGAGCCGATCGGCGCGTGTAGGTCGCTGTTGAAAGATGCGGTTTGAGTCGGTGTGGGAGTGGAGGCCGTTGCATGGTTCCGTACAAACTAAGCCTGAGGCTTCGACTGCTCGGCGCAACGCTGGGATTACTGATGCTCGGTTGTACCGCGCACCAACAGCCTTCTCGAGTCGAGACTACTCTCGCAAATATGGCGAAGGATGTCGTTATCCCGATGGAGGCTGAGGATAAGAAAAACCCGCTTCCTGACTCGCAGGACGTGCTGAACCAGGGCCGCGAAATATTCGTTCAATCGTGCGCCATCTGCCACGGGGCTGACGGTCGTGGTGAAACGTATATCGGGCGAAACATGTACCCGCCGGCGATGGACATGAACTCGCCGCATGTGCAGCACTGGAGTGACGCCGATCTGTTCTGGATCATTCAGAACGGCGTTCGCCTCACCGGAATGCCTTCCTGGGAATCCAGCATTTCCGAGACGGACACCTGGAAGCTTGTGAGATTCATCCACGGCCTTCCACGCCTCAATGCCGCCCCGCCTGCTCCAGTTGCCACTCTGCAAACTCAACAGGCAACTCAGAACGCTGACGCTACGTTGGTCAAATACGGGAAAACACTGTACAGGCAAGAAGGCTGCTTCACGTGTCACCGGCTCAACGGCGAGGGCGGCAAGGTCGGCCCTGACCTGACCACGGAAGGTGCGCGCGGCCGCACCGCCGAATGGCTGGTTGGCCACTTCAAGGATCCGCCCGCTTATGTGCATGGTTCTGTGATGCCGCCCTTCAAGAATCTCACCGATGAGCAACTGCGAGCGCTCACGGGCTTTTTGCAGAACCAAAAAAGTCAGGGCAAGTAATTATCACCGCTCACCTTCGTGAGCCTCGCGCATTTCGCCGTCGGCGCACGCGCCTTGCTACTTGCGGGTCGCTCTCAGCGACTCGGCGTGGCGGCGCCTCCTGCCAACACCGTAGTGACGGAAGGAGGCAGCTTGTCGGCATTTGCCAGCATCAGTGAGATCTGCCACATCTCGGTGGGGGACAAGCTCTGACTGAACCCCGGCATCCCTGTCAGGCGGATTCCATTCGCCACCTTCCAATAGGTTTCGCCGGGGGGATCGTCGGTGACGCCTTTTCCCTTCAACAGCTCGGGCGGCTTCGGAAACTCCCCGCGAGCAATCGCCGTCGGCTCCTTCCCGGGAACACCGTGACACACCGCGCAATGGGTTAGGTACTGCCGCGCGCCGGCAAGGTAGTTGGCTTCGCTGGCCTCAATCGGTACGGTCCTCGGCATCTCCTTTTGCAATCTTGCATCCAGCGCCTTATGCGCCAGCCACCTTTCAAACGGCATCGGAGGTGCGCTTGCAGCCACGGGCGCCGAACCGCGTGAGAAGTAGGCGTACACTCCGCCCGCAATGCAAATCAGGGTGACAATTACGCCTGCCAAGAAGCTTTTCATCTCTGACTCCTGTGTTGATTTCGCTCCGAAGGTTCTGAGCAACCGCCAAGATCCGTCATCCGCCGAACGAACCGGCGAGCTCAGGATGGCATGCTATTCTTGCTTATCCTATACTTGGTATTACCTATTTCAATAGTCCTTAGTGACTCATTCCTACAGCGGATAACGGCCGCACTGGCGCGCGGTGTCATACATGGCCAGCACGTTGGCCACTGGCACCTGGACCTGGATGTTATGGATGGCGTTAAAGACAAAGCCGCCGCCGGGGCCAAAAAGCTTAAGGCGCGCGCACACTTCCTTGCGAACGTCTTCGGCTGAACCAAAAGGCAAGGTATGTTGAGTATCCGCTCCTCCACCCCAGAACGTGACTCGGCCGCCAAACTTCCTCTTCAGTTCGCCGGGATCCATGCGATCGGCCGAGGTTTGAACCGGATTGAGAATATCGAATCCCGCGTCGATGAAATCCTCAATCAGGTCAAAGACCGACCCGCAGGAATGGAGGAATATCTTCCACGCGGTGTGCGTATGAATCCAGTCGTTGGTTTGCTTGTGAAAAGGCAGGAACAGTTGACGGTATGCTTTGGGCGCCAGAAGCGGGCCGTTCTGCGTACCGAAGTCCGTGCCCGTAACGTACGCAACGGAAGGCCGGTCGCCGACGGCTTGATGTATTCGCTCCAGGTTTGCCAGATTAATCTGAGTCTGACGTTCAAAGATCTTGTAGATATAGCCCGGCCGGGCGCTCAAGCTGATGTACCACTCTTCAGCGCTGCGAACACCCTTGGGGTCCTTGAGCATTTGGCCCGGGACCTTGGCAATGTCGCCCAAGCTGAGCATGCCGAGGTTCACAACAATCGCTTTGTCCGTCTCGGCATGGAGCCTCAAAGACTCACGGTTGAGATGTTCGAGTTCCGCGTCTGCGAATGGACCGAACTCTTCCAGGTTGTCTTCGACGTTGAGATTGCTTTCGTCAATAGGGTGTTGTCGGAAAATGGGATCAAAGTAGAGTCCCCCCTTCGGCATCCTTCCACTCGGTTGAGCAGAGCGGTCTCCTTGCGGGTACATGAGGAGATCGCCGTCCGGTTCGGGAGTGGTGTTGAATCCCTCCGGCACCAAGACGGGAGTTCCGTCAAAAGTTCTCCACTCCTTCCACGCTTCCAACTTAAATCCGAAAGAAGTGCCTGTGCCTGCCAACCTGACGGTGTCAGTTCCCAACGCCTCGATTAGGTCCAGCTTAATCTCACCCAACATCTGAAGCGGCTCGATGACTTTCACCGGCGTCCCGGGCGGGTCGAGTGCAAGCGCCTGGCGAAGCTTGTAAACCGCGCTGACATGCATGCCGGTCACCGTCGTTGCGCCGAGGTCTAAGGGGACTCGGTCCGGTTCCTTGTGTTGAAGTGCCAGGATCACTCGCTCGCGGGAGTTCATTATCAGCGACTCCTTCTCATGCCAATTGCCACTTGCCGGGCTTCGCGCCCGCAACCGGGCGGACTTTGCCCTGCTCCTCAAGCCTATTCATGTGCCCCCTGACGGAAAACATGGCCAGCTCCCAGGTATCCCTGGGCCACTCTCCGACCGCGCTCGAAACTGCGTCAATCAACTCTCTCATGGTAAGGCCCGAGTGGACTTTCGCGAGGCTTCCCAGAATAACCCGGTCGAATAACTCGACAGTTTGCCGCGACTCGGCAATGAAATCCCGTATCTCTTCCCCGCGCATAGTCGGCCAGTGCCCGGAATGAAGAACTTCCAGGTCCAGGCTTTCGAAATATCGCAACGTTGAAAGATAGATATCCACGTAATAATAAGTAACAGGTATCGAAAGGCCGCCCTCGGCTTTCGGACACCCGCGCCCGTGAATGGCGTCGCCGACGAACGCGGCGCGATGCTTTCGGTCGTAGAGCGCCAGGTGACCATGAGAATGCCCCGGCACATGGAGCACCTCCAGCGCCCAATCGTCGCGCAGGCGAATCGTTTCGCCGCCCGAGAAGGTGAGATCCATCTTTCGCGCCTTTCCTGCATCGGCCGGCGGGTCCTCCTCAAAGCCGACTCCGTGTTCTACCCGCATGAAATTGTAACGCACATCGTAGAGAGTGCGCGGGTCCTCAACCAACGCCCGGTCGGCTTCGCCGCAAGCCAGCCAGGTACCCGGTGAGAGCCGCTTGATGGCATGGTTGCCGCCCTGGTGATCCACGTCGGAGTGAGTGGTTATGGCCAGAGTAAGGCGAGCGGGGGCCAGTCCGAGCGAGTTCAGATACGGAAATATCACCGCTTCGGGAGTAGTCGCAATACCGGTGTCCACCAAGACCACGTTCTCGCCGACCAACAGGTATTGAAAAAGGTTCCGATCGCCGAACAGCGACTGAATGCGGTAAGCTCCCGGGTAGATCTCCATCGTTCACTCCGTTAGCCGAGTGGAATTGTGCATATCGTATCGACCCATTCTTCCGCCTCGCTCGCGGCCCAGACGCAAATCAATGCCTCAATGACGGAGAGCAAGTCGGCCTTCTGTGAGACGATAAACAGTCCGGGGCTTGTATTACCTTGGATGAAATCAGCAAAGTGCCTGGGCATCGTCTTGCGGTCATGGGAGACAAGCACGCGGCCCTCCTTGGCAGCCATGGCCAAGGCTTGGAAGTCATCAAGGCCGCGCAGACCAGCTTGCCCTGCGGTTCGGAAGTCCACCCGCAGCTCGCGGCGCAGGATGCCGGCTACGATATCCTCGTTGAAATCAGCGTCGGCCTGGAACCGAATTTTCACGAGTGAGGCGCCTGCGTCAGTTGGCGCGCTTCCTCGAGCTTCTTGAAGAGAAGCGGATTAGCTTGGCGAGTCTGTTGGCGGAGCGCGTCAAATTCTGCCTCACCCTGACGCAAATAATCGTCAATCTCCGTTTGGTGGGCCAGGTAGAAAGCGATGGCGCCGTAAACGTCTTCTAAACCAATCAGAGGGAAAGAGTGGGCGATGCCTTCCGGCGACGCGCCCCGCAGGAACGCGTAAACAACGGAATCCAGTGAGATACGGCCACCCGTTATCCAGTAGCCTCCGTCGCGCTTTTCGACATAATCTCTCATCACTTAACCCCTAACCCATATTACCAGATTTCCTCAAAAGCCTTTGCGGCCGCCTCCACTGTTGTGGCGACGTCACTCTCATGATGGGCGGTGGAAACAAAGGCTGCTTCAAACTGCGAGGGCGGGAAGTAAACACCCCGACCGAGAAGTGAGCGGAAGAAGCGAGCGAATCGGGAGGTGTCCGCCTTCTTGGCCGAGGCATAATCCGCCACCGATTCGTTCGTGAAGAAGCAGGTGAACATCGACCCCACTCGGTTAACAGTGAGCGGCACGCCGGCCTTCGCCGCCGCGGTTGCTAACCCACCGGCAAGCTGGTTCGAAACCCCTTCGAGGCGCTCGTAAGTGCCTGGGCGGCGAAGAATCTCAAGGGTCTTGAGTCCCGCCGTAACCGCAAGCGGATTGCCGGAAAGCGTTCCCGCCTGATAAACAGGGCCGGCGGGCGCGACCCAGTCCATCAGCGACGCTTTCCCGCCGTAGGCTCCCACCGGCAGCCCGCCTCCGATAACCTTGCCAAGGGTAGTTAGGTCCGGCTGAATTTTAAACAGCTCCTGCGCGCCTCCGTAAGCCACGCGAAATCCCGTCATCACTTCATCGAGAATGAGCACAGTTCCCTGCCCCGCCGTCAATCCGCGAAGCTTCTCGAGGAATCCGGCCTGGGGCGGTATGCAGCCCGCGTTTCCTATCACGGGCTCAACGATTACAGCCGCGAGTTGATTGGCATGAACCCGGAACGCCTCCTCGAGCGCCGCCGGATCATTGAAGGGCACGGTGACCGTCAGTTCCGCGAGCGCCCGAGGCACTCCGGGGCTGTCGGGCAAGCCCAGAGTGGCCACGCCCGAACCGGCCTTCACCAGCAAGCTGTCGCCATGGCCGTGGTAACAACCCTCGAACTTGAGAATTCGCTCCCGGCCCGTGGCGGCGCGCGCCACGCGCAGCGCTGAAAGTGTAGCCTCTGTCCCTGAGTTTACAAGGCGCACGCGCTCGATGGAGGGATAAGCGCCGCAAATACGCTCTGCGAGCTCGACCTCGCCCTCGGTACAAGCTCCGAAGCTCGTTCCCCGCTCGAGGGCCTTGGCCAATGCTTCAACGACTTCCGGGTGGGAGTGACCAAGAATCAAAGGCCCCCAGGACAAGACATAATCGATGTAACTCCGGCCGTCCACGTCAACGATGGAAGAACCCTTGCCGCCGGCCATAAACACCGGGTCGCCACCCACCGCACGGAAGGCCCGAACCGGTGAGTTCACTCCCCCAGGCATCAACTTCAGGGCCTTTTGAAAAAGTTCGCGAGATTTCGTATTCATTACGTTTCTCTATCTGTCATGCTGAGCGCAGCGAAGCATCCCCGCAGTTCTTCCGATGTGGACATACCGTAAAACAACTGCACGGATCCTTCGCTTCGCCCAGGATGACACCAGCCCTCCGTCCCCTCACGGCAGGCTCTAAAGGTCGGGGCTACGGGCGCTGGCAAACATCTGCCGGAGTGGGCCTATTTCCCAAAGCGCCGCGGCCAAGCCGACATACAACTTCCCTGCCAGCCTAAGATAGGACTCCGATCCCTCGACCATATCTTGGATTACGTCCAGGAATTTACGGCTGCGCGCACCGAACTCGACCATGCGCGAGGGGACTGCACCCCCCAGGAATTCTCCGTAATAGAAAGTGTGCGCAAGCCGCGCGCCGAGCGCCAGAGATTTGCCGAACTCTTCGTGCACGCGCGTCGGGTAAAGCTCCGGTTGCCCCTCGAGAAGCGACTGGGCCACGAGTTCGCCGGAACGCATCGCGTAATAGATACCCTCACCGGTGACGGGGTCAACCAGGCCGCCGGCATCCCCCGCCAGCGCCCACCCCGGACCGGCCAACCTAAGGCCTGCCCAGGTATCCACGCTCAGCGCGGGAAGCAGGTGGCTGTAGATGCTGGCTCCCTCGCAAGAGTATCCGAACCGCTGCATGAAGCCATGAAGCCGTTCCCGCAAGCCCGCCATCCGATCCTCGCCCACTTTCCCGCAAATGCCCACCGAGAGGTGGGCCGGACGCGGGAATGCCCACACGTAGCCCTCGAAGTCTTCGAAGAATTGCACCCGCAGCAAGTCATCCCGGCCAGGCACGTAATAGCCAAACGTGAGCATGAAATCGCGCGGCCCAAAGTCCTCTGTCAATTGGGACCGCAGCCGGGTTCGCGCCCCCGCCGCAAGGATGAGAAAATCGCCCCTGTAATGGCCGCGCTTGCCCCGCAACTCCCAGCCCGAGCCGGCCGGCCGCAGTTCAACGACCCGATCCTCCACAACTTCCGCACCTGCGGATTGGGCGCGGCGAAGCAGCAATCCGTTCAGGCCGCGACGGGAATAGATGGCTAAAGGCTTACGGAGCTGGAATCGAAGCGAGGCATTATTGGCAGCCCGGAATTCAACTTCCCGCACCAGTTTGGCTTCCTCCGCGCCGGGCGACAAGAAAGGGTAGCGGGCGAGCGCCTTGTTGGTCACGCCGCCGCCACAGGGTTTCTCCCAGCCAAGCTTCTCCTCGAAGACACTGACGCGCCAACCGGCGCGAGCGAGCTTTTCGGCGGCCAGAGCACCCGCCGGCCCGCCGCCGATCACGATGACGTGGTGTAGCCGACTGTTTGTCACTATCCCGGCCTCACTGGGCGACCCGGAAGTTTAGGTTCGTTTTCGCAAAATGCGGTGTTTTCTGCTCCTTTTCCTCAAGATCAAACGCGCAGGGCGGTCATAGGGTCGGTCCGGGTGGCACGGCGGGCCGGAAGGTAGCTGGCGGCAAGGGCGGCGAGCACGAAGAGCAACGCGACGCCGGTGAAGGTGGCGGGGTCGGTGGCGCTGACGTGGAAGAGCAGGCTCGTCATCAGCCGTGTCAGGGCAAAGGCTCCGGCGAGCCCGATGCCTATTCCCACCAGTGCCAAGGCCAAGCCTTGTGCAATAATCATTCGCAGGATGTCGCCGTGCTGCGCGCCCAAGGCGCACCGTATGGCAACTTCCTGGGTGCGCTGCGCCGCCGAGTAGCCAATTAATCCGTAGATGCCGACCAGAGCCAGCAGCAGTGCCACCGCCGCGAACGACCCCAGAAGCATTACCAACAAACGCCGCTGGCCAATTTCAGACTCCACCAAGTCGTCCATGGTTTGTACGGAGGCAACTGTCTGATCGGGGTCCAAAGCTTGTACCTGTGCGCGAACGGCTCGGGTAAGCGAGAGCGGAGCCCCCGCGGCGCGTATGGCGAGCAGCGCCGACGGCACAGGAGACTGAGGAAAAGTCACGTACACGCTGTCCGGCCAGGCGGAATCTTCCAGGCTCTGATGCGCATTGGCGACGATTCCGACGATAGTTGCCGGCTTGGGGTTGACGCCTCCAACCAGAAGGCGCTGGCCGACCGGGTCCAGACCCGCCGGATACTCCGGCCAAAAATGGTGAGCCAGGTTGTCATCAATGATGGCCACTCGTTCCGTATCATCCTTGTCATGTTCCGTGAATTCGCGACCTCGTTTGAGGGGAATCCCCATGGTGTGGAAGTACCCGGGCGAGACCGGCAGGATTTTCGCAATCGGCCGTTCGTTGAGTCTCAAGGGCGGTTTCGCGGCGTCCTGCACGGGCGTTCCCGGGTAGCTCGTCATGGGAAGAGACAGGGCTGCCGTAGCGGCCTTGACGCCCGGCAAGGCGCTGACGTTTCGAACCAACTCCAGAAAGAACGATGTCTTCTTCAGATCCGTGTCGTAGCGCACTGGCGGCAATGAAACACGCAGGGTGAGCAGATGCGACGGGTTGAAGCCCAGATCGACGGCGCGCAAATGAGCTACGCTTTCCATCAGCAATGCCGCGCCGATCAGCAGCACAATGGAGAGAGCGACTTGTCCGACAGACAGCAGGCTGCGGAGATGGACTCCGGCCAGAACTCCGCGCGAGCTTCCCCCGTTTCCGCTCGCGGCGCTGCTTCGCAAAACGCCCATGAGATCAGGCCGCGAGGCGCTGAGCGACGGCGCCAAGCCAAACAGAACGCCTGTAGCGACGGAAAGCAGGCAAGCGAACCCGAGGAGGGCCCAACCAAGGCCAATCTCACCGGAACGCGGCAGTTGAAAAACCGTGAGGTGGGGGATGGCGCGCAGGCTCCATACCGCCAACAGCGCGCCGAGCACTCCTCCCGCTACCGCCAGCACGAGACTCTCCACAAGCAGTTGTCCGATGAGGCGAGTGCGCGCTGCACCGAGCGCCGACCGCACCGCGAACTCGCGCGAGCGGACGGTGGCGCGCGCCAGCAACAGGCTGGCCAGGTTCCCGCAAGCAATCAGCAGGACAAATCCAACGGCTCCGAAGAGCAGCCAGAGCATGGAGCGGACGTTTCGCACCAGGTCGTCCCTCATCGGGGTGATTTCTTCAGGCATCTTCGGCTTGGCGTCGAGCATGGCGGGATGCGCCTGCGCGTATTGACGCCGAATCACGGTCATCTCGGCGTTAGCCTGCTCGAAGCTCACACCGGGATTGAGACGGCCGAACACGCTCAGGTAAGGGCTAAGTGCTCTGGACCGCGGAGGGATGAGGGGCGTTTCCTGTGGCGCGGTCATCCAGACATCGACATTCGAGAAAAGAAAATGAAAATGCGAAGGAAGAACTCCAATGATGGTGTGGGGCGTCGCTGCCAGCGTTGCCGTCTTACCGACGATATGCGGATCTCCCCCGAAGCGGCGCTGCCAGAGCTCGAAACTGATCATCGTGACGGGCGCGCCGCCCGCCGAATCCTCCTGCGGAAGGAAACCGCGACCAAGCAGCGGTTCGACACCGAGAATGCGGAGAAAGCTCGCGGAGATGCGGACACCGGCTAAAACCTCGGGTTCGCCGCCGGCCGCCAAGGTGATGTCTTCCGTGCCGGCGAAAGCGGCAAGATCGGTGAACGAGTGTGCCGCTGCCTTCATCTCGGCGAATCGCGTCGGAGTGGCGCCCCCCGAGATGTGGACGAAACGATCGGGATCCGGGTACGCGAGCGGCTTCCAAAGCACCGCGTGAATGACCGTGAACATGGCGGTATTGGCGCCGATCCCGAGCGCCACAATGAGTATGGCGACCGCCGCGAAGGTAGAGTTCTTGCGCAAAGTGCGGAACGCGAACCGCGCATCCTGCCAGATCGTCTCTGGAAGCCCAAAACTCTTCATGGATTCGGCCCTGCCCCGACCTTTTCAGTATACTCGATTAGTCAGGATCTCTCATCGGGTACGCGCGGACGGCCGTCAAAGGTCGCGGCAAATTCCGTAAACGCTGTCATTCTGAGCGACGATGCCATGATCCTTCGGCTCACTCCCTGCTCTGAAAAACGATGCGCCGGGTAGCGCGGACCCCCGGTATTGGGCTCCGCGGTTCTTCCATGCGGCCACGGACAAGCCGCGGACCCCAGCACCGGGGGTCCGCGCTACCAGACGCCGCCCCTACACCTTGTCACGGCAGCGACGGCATCACGGGGTGGTAGTCGGGATACGCGGGCTTGGCGTAGTCGGGAGTGGGATGCTGCTTAAGCAAGTCCATCACCGTCTCGACTGCCTTTTCGAGTTGGGGATCATGTCCTTCGCGCACCGCCTTGGGATCCATGGACACTTCAATGTCCGGCTGGATGCCGTGGTTTTCGACTTCCCACTGTCCCTTCAGCCCGTAGATGGCCCAGCGCGGCGCCATGACGCGACCGCCGTCGAGCAAAGGCGGATAGCCGCCGATGCCGATGAGGCCGCCCCAGGTTCTCTCCCCCACGATGGGGCCGATGCTCAGCTTGCGGAAATACCAGGGCAAAGCGTCGCCGCCCGAGCCCGCGAATTGATTCACGATCATGACCTTGGGACCGTAGATCGCCCCTGCGGGCTCCCATTGATCCTTGCCCTCGCGAGTCATCACCTTGTTCAGAAGCGGACGACGCAGGTAATCGACGATGAAGTCGGCGAGGAACCCGCCATGATTAAAGCGTTCGTCAATGATGGCTGCCTGCTTGCCGACCTGAGCGAAGAAATAGCGGTTGAAATTCGAGTACCCGCCCGGGCCGGTGTCCGGCACGTAAACGTAGGCCACCTTGCCACCGGTCATCTGGTCAACCTTGCGGCGATTGCTTTCAATCCAGGATAGGTTGCGCAAGTTCTGTTCATTGTCGACAGGCACGACGGTCACTTGGCGCGAGCCGGTATCGTTCGGGTTCGGACCAACTTTTAGAACCACCTGCTGTCCGGCGGTCTCCAGGAAAGAGCTGAAGAGGTTGTCCGTGGCGTTCAACTCGCGGCCATTTACGGCCAGCAGGTACTCCCCTTCCCTCACATCCACGTCCGGCTGGGTAAGAGGCGCCTGGAGTCTGGGGTTCCAGTTCTCGCCGTCGTAAACGTGAGTGAAGCGGTAACGGCCGTTCTCAATTTTGTAATCCGCGCCCAGCAGGCCGACTTTGACCCTGGGAATTTCAGGCTCCGTCCCGCCGCCGACGAACATGTGGCCGACGGACATGTAACTCAGCATCTCACGGAAGAGGTAGTTAAGGTCTCCGCGGCTGGCGACGTTGTCGAGGTAGGGCGCGAAGGTCTTCTCGGCCTGAGCGAGGTCAAGGCCGTGATGGTGCGGATCATAAAAGAAATCCCGCTCGATCCGCCAAACCTCGTGATAGATCTGATTCCACTCGGCATGCGGATCCACACGCACTTCCATGTCCGCTGTCTTTAAACCGCCCTTGGCTGGTTCGGGCGGCTTGTCGGCGGGGTTGATGAACCATGCCTGCCCTTGTTTGTACAGCATCTTCTCGCCATCGAAGGACGTGGTAAAAGCCGATATTCCTCCCACAAGCATGTCCGTCTTGCGAGTCTTGAGCGTGAACTTCGAGGCGGTCAGGCTGGGCGGCCCTTCAAAACTGATGGTCGGTGGGCCTTCCAGCAGGAAAATCTCGCCTTCCTTTCCGGCGATGAGGCCGAAAAAGTTCTTGGCGGGGATGGGCATGGCCAGGATGCGCTGGTTGATCCTGTCAAAATCAATCTCGACCTTAACGGGCTCTTTCGGCTTCTCCTTGTCCTTATCTTTAGCCTCCGCGGATTCCTTGGACTTATCCGTTGCGGCCTTGTCACCTGAGCTTTCCTTGATGGCGTCAGCGTCGGTTTTCTTGTTTTCCTCGTCGCTCTCGGGGGCCAGCGGTGAGGCCACTCCCTTCTTCAGCACGACGACGTAAACGGAACGCGATACAGGCCGGTCGATGGCCGACATGTCTCCGCCCGCCACCAGGCCCAGATCCGTGCTGGCGGTGAAGTAGAGGTACTTACCGCCCTTGTCGAAATCCGGAGTCTGCGCATCGCTCATGCCGTCGGTGATCTGAGTGGCTTTGGCGGTCTCGAGAGAATAAACGAACATCGCATGCATGCGATTGTCGAGTTGCTTCGTGTAGGCCAGCCATTTGCTGTCCGGGGACCACACGGTGTTGAAGCTCGGGCCGTCGAAAAGGTCGGTGTCCACATGGACCGGTGTCTTTTTCTCGAGGTCGACGTACCAGAGATTCAACCGCTTGTCGAAGTAGGTGATCTTCTTGCTGTCCGGCGACCAGGTGGGCGAGTAGAAGAATGTCGGAGGCTTGCCCAGATCGATTTTGGAGACCGGGCCGAGAGCGTTCTGGGGGCTGATGTGGAGGGCGTACTCGCCGGATTCATCGGAGAAGTAGGCGATGGATTTACCGTCGGGAGACCAACTGGGATCGCGGTCGGCAACGGCGGGAGAATTGGTGATGTTGCGAACGTCGCCTTTTTCCGCGGGAACCGTGAAGATTTCACCATGCGCTTCGAAAACCGCACGCGCGCCGGTGGGGGAAATCTGGGCGTTCTCAATCTCCTTGTCAACCTTGTCAAAGCGCGGCCGGACCTGCGGCATATCACCGTTCACCGTGATGTTCAGTCGCTTGGATTTGCCGGAGTGCAGATCGTAGAGGAAAATGGCGCCGAACTGCTCGTAGACGATGCCGCCCGGGCCCGCCGAGGCCGACTTGATGTCGAACCCGTCGTTTTTAATGAGTTGCTTCACCTCTTGCGATCTCGAGTCATACTCGAAGAGCGTCACGGGGCCGTTCCGGTCCGAGAGGAAGTAGACCTTGTCGCCAATCCAGAGCGGGTTGTGGTCGTTGGAGCCGCTACGGGGGACTTTGACGATACTGGAATCGGCCAGGTCAGCGATCCAGAGGGGCGTGGTCTGCCCGCCCCGGTAGTGCTTCCAATTGGGCTCCCACTGGAAATATGGAACGTAGGCGATGTGCGACCCGTCAGGAGAAAAAGCGCCCTCCTCGGCCTGCGAAAGCGGTAACGGAGTCGGGAATACACCGTCGACGGTGACGGTGAAAAGCTGGTTCGAATCGGCGTAACTGAGACGATGCGAGACGAAGAGCACGGATTTGCCGTCGGGGGTCCAGCCGACGGCGACATCCGGCCCCGGGTGATACGTCAACCGCTTGGGCTGACCACCGCCGGCGGGGACTACGTAGACATCGAGATTGCCCTCGTAATCGCCAGTGTACGCCAGCATGGAGCCATCCGGCGAAAAGTGCGGACCCATCAGCATGCCCGTGCCTGTGACCAGGCGCTGGGCATCGCCGCCCGCGCGGCTGACGATCCAGATGTCTCCACCATAAGCAAAAGCGATTTGAGTCTTGCTGAGTGTAGGACCTTGTAGAAGCAGCGGGCCGGAGTTTGCAGACCCCGCCGTACTGAAAGCCAAAACTAAGAAGAAACATGCCCAAACGATGCGACGCATAAGCTCTCCACACGATAAGTTGGTAAGGTTGATCGCGAGTCCTTGAATCCTGTTATTGAAACGCCGACTGCCGGGCGAAACCGCCCCTCTATCACACTGGCCCGCGACACGCGGTGAAGCCAGTCGAGACGTCCTCAGAATTTCAACGTTGTCTACGCGCAATGCGGCAATTATCCCAGATTTGAGGATTCGAGTCCATCTCCGTAACGCACAAACCGGTTTCACGCAAAGGCGCAAAGGGCGCGCAGTGTGCAAAGAAAAGCCTTTGCGCTGCTTTGCCGCTTTGCGAATTCGCGTGAGCTGTTTGGCGTTTTCCGAACGTTAAACGAGCCAGCCTTTCGATCTCCGCGATTTGACAACTCTCTTTTCAGCGTGGGACGATCAGCGAGGGAGCCGACGATGCAGAATCGCGCCAGCTTGACTGCGGAATACATGGCCCTGTTTCGCGCCCTGGAATCGTCACAGCCGGTCAGTTCGCGATTGTTCCATGACCCTTTCGCTGCCGGCTTCCTCGGCGGACGGCGCAAGTGGCTCTATCAGATGGCGCGGCTTGGGTCAGTCAGGCGCATTATTGAGCGGGTCTTAGATGGCGCAGCGCCTGGCGCGCGAGCGGCGGGAATTGCCCGCACCAAATGGATCGACGAAGAGGTCACGGCGGCTCTCGCGAACGCCAAGCAGCTAGTCTTGCTCGGAGCGGGTTTCGACACACGAGCCTTTCGCTTGCCTGCCGCAAGGCGGGCGTCGATCTTCGAGCTGGATCACCCCGAGACTTCGTGCGTAAAGCAGGCAGCCCTTAAGAAGAACGGACCATTACCGGAACGGGTACGGTTTATCACCCTCGATTTCAATCGGCAATCGGTGGCGGAGGTGCTCGCCCAGGCGGGTTTTGACAAGACGCAGCCGGCGTGTTTTGTCTGGGAAGGCGTGACGAACTACCTTACGGCGGAGGCTGTCGATCGTGTGCTGCGGCAGATTCGGGAATCTGCACTCGAGGGCATTCTGTTCTTTACCTATATCGATCGCGAGGTGATCGAGAATCCGGAGCGGTTCTTCGGAGCCAGAAAACTGATGGCCCGTCTCGAGTCCTATGGAGAGCCTTGGACGTTCGGCTTTTGTCCTGAGGAGCTGTCAGCATACCTTGCAGCGCGTGGATTCGAACTGTTAGACAACCTGAGTGTTGCCAGAGTCTGGAGGCGGGCAGGAAGATCCGCGGCCGGCACACGCGGATATGAATTCTACCAGCTTGCCTCGGCGTGAATTGGGTAGGGGGACGGCTTGCCGTCCCCGCCTTTTGAGTTGTTGACCAGTCTGGTAGGGTAAGGGGTAGGGCAAGCCCCTACCCCTACAGAGCAGATTTCCCGGCGAACACGACTTCCCAGTCCACGGCCTCCTGTTGGCCTGGGAAAGTGACCTGCAGTGAGTTTCCTTTCACTTCGTGCCGCGCCGGGATCGCGCGGCCTGCCCGGGATGCCGCACGAACTTGGGCAGCCGTGGTTCCCTCCGGGACGTAGAACCAAAGCGTATAATCTTCTCCCGGCACCGTCTCCGATGTGCCGCGGAGGCGATTCTTGGCGCCTTCCCACGCCACGTCCTTGATGGAATACGCGCCGGAGATGTGGCGGGAAGTCCCCACGAGTTGCGGCCTGGGCAAGAGGGGATGGATGAGCAGGACCCGCGTGTCGTGCGGCTCGACGGTGACGTCCATTTTGCCTTTGAACACGCCCAGGAGTTTCTGCGACCAAAAATCGAACACCACGTAGGAAGATTGCGGACTCAACCCCAGCTTATCCGCGAACGAGAGCGGCCGGGTCATGGTCCAACTTCGCCAATTGGTTACTGCTGCCACATCGTAAACACCCGCCGGCGCGTTCACTTTCAAGTCTAAGATCTCCGGATAATTGTGGATGTAGTCGTCGGGCGTGGTGTGCTTGAAGATGTCCCACATGGGCATGTCGGTGCCGCGGCTGAACAAGTCGATCGGGAAGATGGGCATGGTGGGGAGCGTCATCTTCAGGAGCCGAACGCGCTCTTCCGGCAGTTCGGGCAGCACGCTACCGAGCGAATAGACAACTCCGCTGAGCGCGATATGGCTGACCACCGTGCGCGCTTCGGCCAACGTCATGCCGAACCCGCTCTGGGGCTCTTCGCGGCTACGCTCGGCCTCGATCACAGGGGATGGTCTCCGCTTCATGGCCTCCGCAACGCTCATGACCGGCTCGACATCCGTTTCGCCAGGCATGACGTAGAGCACCAGGTGATTCAGGAAGGCATTGGCATTGATCGAACTAAAAACCGAGTACATCCCCTGCCAACTGTTATAGGGATCTTCTCCGGTAAAGGCGGAACTGAAATACCCGATTCCGTCCAGTGGCGTTCCCGCCGGGCAGCCTTCGATGAACCGGTGCGGGCCGATCGTTTCCCGAATCAGCTTCAGACGATTCCGGTAAGCCACGATGGGGTCCACGCTCTTGTCGGCGATTCTATCCAGGTCGACTCCGGGGACGTATTTCAGGAAGTCGTGCTCGCCATCAAACTTGTAGTATTCAAATCCCCAATCGTCCAGCGTCGTGAATTCCTTCTTGAGAAAGTCGAGAACTTCCGGGTTGGTGGAATCCAAGGTGGGAGTATCGTAGTCCAGGATAATCGCCCCGTTCTTTTTGTAACGCAAATACCAGTCCGGATGCTGCTCGACGGCTCCGGCGTAGGCGCTGGGCACTAGCCAGACGCCGGCGCGCAGGCCTTTCGATTTGACGTAATCGGCGAGCCATTTCGGCCCGTGCGGGAATTTCTGCCGGCTCCAAGTCCCGATCCAATAGTGCTCGCCTTTGGGGCCTCGGTCGTAGCCGTCATCAAGCTGCACGAATTGATATCCGTAGGCCTTCAGGTGAGCGGCAATCCAATCCGCGTTGCGGACCACGTCGTCCTCGCGCACAGCTTCGTAGTAGCCGCTCCAGCTATCCCAAACCATGGGCGCGCGGCTGAAATAACTGTCATCAAACGGAACGTAGGTTGGAGCGCCCAAAACCCTGGTGAAATAGTCGGGGACGAGCCGCACCAGGGTGTTACCCGGCACCGGGATTGAAACCTCCAGAAGGGCCGCATTTTGCGGCTTGCGCTGCATTACGGTCTGCTCGGAGAATTCGATCACCGTGTCCGTCTTGATATCGAAGAGGCTGTGCAAGTTGTTACCCGCCACCTGCCCCAGCGCGAAGTACATCACGTCGGGATTGTGCCTGGGCAGAAACGACGGAGCGCTGAATTCGGTTCCCCCGTAACCGTTTTTGGTTTCCGGCGTCATCATCCAATTTACCGGCGTCCCTTGCGGGTCCATCAGGCGCGCCACAATGCGATCCGGCGGGGCCGGGGCTTCCGCGGTCAGCAAGGCTTCTGAAGATGTCGTCGAAATCCTGAGCGCCTCCAAGCTCAATTCGAGCACCCAGGCCGTGCGGGGTTCCGAGCTTCGTATCGAAATTCGATCCTCGCCTTGCCTCTCCGCCGACCAGGTCGTCAACCGCCTGAGTCCATGCTCGTCCTGCAAATTCAGGTGAACCTCGTCGAGGATCGTGCCCAGGCCATCGCGGCCGACGGCCAGCACTCCGTGTTCGCCGTCTGCGGTGACCGTCCAACCGTTGCTGCTTTGCGTGACCGGCGCGTCGGATGCAGCCCACGCCGCCTGCGCGGTGAGGATAAACGCGATGATTGTCAGATGTGTATTGCGCATTTCTACCTCCGTACTGCGTGAGCGGGCTCGCTACCGCCAGTCCTGAGCACCATGCCAGATGTAGAGGATTTCGGCAACGTCATCTTTGAGGCGGTAGACAATGACGTAAGGCGGGCAGACAAGTTCCCGAGTTCCTTTGACTTCCTCGCCCGGCCGGCCAAGGTTTGGAAAGGCCTCCAATTCCCCGATGCGTCCGAAAATTGTCTGCGCGGCTCTGCGGGCAGCATCGGGATTGTTCTCTTGGATGTGCCTGACAATCCCCTCAAGCTGGTTGGCGGCATCAGTTGTCCAGCGGATGCGAGTCACGTTGGAAAGAGCCGTTCGATGCGGCTAACGACTTCCTCGTGGTCTACCAGGTCGCCACGGTCGGCGGAAGCGATGCCGCGTTCAACGCCTTCGACGAAGCGGGCCTGCCGTTGCAGCATGTTGCTTACAGCCTGTTCCACCACCTGCGCGACGTCCTTGCCTTTGCTGGCCGCAAACGCCTTGAGCTGCGCCTCGGTATCGGGTGAGAAATGAACTTCCATGTCTGCCAGTGTAGGAAATATCGAGCTAGGCTGTCAACCGGCGAGCGCCGCCTCTGCAGGGCTTCTCAATTCGTCCTGCCGTATTCCCGCACAGCCTCATACAGCGCCACAATATTGGCGGTGCTCGTGTTCGGCTGAAGGTTATGACACGGCGCTACAATATATCCCTTGCTATTACTGAATATTCGAATATTTTCCGCCACCTCCCGCTTCACGTCTTCCGGCGTGCCGAAGGGAAGCGTTTGCTGGTTATCAACCGCGCCATGAAACACAATCGACTTTCCGAAATCCCGCGCCAGGCCTTCCCGATCCATTCCCGCGCAGCGCCATTGCACAGGGTTCAGGACGTCGATGCCGATCTCGATGAGTTCCGGCAAGAGAGGCCGGATCGCCCCGTCATCGTGGTGGAGAACCTTGACCCCAAACGAGTGAGCGAGATCGATCATTCTCCGCAGCCAAGGCTTGATGAAGCGCCGGAAAGTCGCGGGGCTCATCAGGAGAGCGTTCTGCGTGCCGAGGTCCTCCGCCACATAAATGAAATCCACCAAGCCCTTGGCGGCCTCGAGACTGCGGCGAATGACCGAATCGTGAATGTAATAGATGCGCTCCATGGCAGCCTCGGCGAGCGCCGGATTCTCACTCAAGTCCGTGAGCGCCTGCTCCATGCCGCGCATGCGGCAATAAAGGTAGAAGGGCTCGTAGCAACCGCCCAGGATGGGGTAGGAGGGCCACTGCTCACACTCCGCCCGCAGGTGGCTCACGTCCCATGCCATGGGGTCCGGCCAGTCGAATTGTTCGATATCCGAAGCCGTCTCGGCTTTTGCAAGAGGGCTGGCGACCACCTCTTCGTAAGTGCCCAGACTCTCGCCATAAGAGATCTTGGCTACTTTAATGCGCCAGACACTCCAAAGCGACTGCATGTGCCAGGTGTCTTCTTTGGCGCCGGGATGTTTGGCGCCCAGGAGGATCAGCTTATCCACGCCCAGACGCTCCCAGAGGTCGCGCTCTGAAGGACAGCCCAAGTCTTTGAAAAGCCGCGCCGTGACTTCGGCTGTGGCGGAGTAATCGCAAGGGATGCGATCTGCCTCGTTGCCGGCGAGCACTGCTTGCCAGCGTTCTTTTGACGTCATTCAAACCTCCCATGTGATTGCCGCTTGCGGCTCTTGGCATGCAGTGCCTCGATTGCGCCGTTCTCATCGGTCATGCGCTTGGTCAGTTGAGGCCGAGGTTTCGAACCGCAAGGCATTACGGCTCCCGCTGGGGCCACGAACATACCATGAATCAATTGGCCCCGCAATGAGCCCTGGCAGGCTGCGGAAAAACCTCTCTAAACGCTGTCATTCGGAGCGGATCGAGGAATCTCGCCCTGAAGACAAAGCAGTGCGAGATTCCTCGTCGCCCACATCTCCTCGGAATAACACCGGGTCTTACCGCAAGCTGTTAAGCGACACTTCGTCGCATTCGTGAGCTCCAGACCATCCCCGTTCGCGGCGCCCAGGCAACCGTCGGAGCCGGCAGCCGGAATTCCCGGCGGCGAGACGACCGATCCGTGCACCGAAACGCTGCTTTCTGCGCCTCCTTTGGCGCTTTTCGCGCTCCAATATGCGTGCGATTTGCGCGATTTGTTTTAGTGACTTCGTTTGTTTTCAATGAGTTCTTGGCTTCGTTCCCACGATTTTGTGTTTTTTCATCACGTCGTAGGGGCAACCCTTGTGGTTGCCCGGGGACGGCCACAAGGGCCGCCCCTACCACTGCGCCGCTCCCCTCGGGTTCCGGTAGGGGCGGTTCGCGAACCGCCCCTACGGCATCGTCGGTCGCTGATGTGGGTACGGGCACGCCATGGCGTGCCCCTACGTCGAAAACCCCAGACCGCTCAACCACCCCCTGCCTCCTCCTGATCCCAGGAGGGGAATACTCCTCAAATCTACTAGCCTATCAGGTTGGGATGAAAAAATGGGAGACAGTGCGAAAATTGAGAATATTTATTTTTAGTTCAATGGAATCAAGGGGTTGGCGAGGCGAGGAACTTTCACATTGTGAAAAATCGACGCCGGACTGTGGCATTTTGACACATACGTGCAGAAAGCTGCATATATGGCCCAGAGGGAGTCGGGCCGGCGATGTGGGTTGCGTCCCGCGAAGCGGGACACCGTGGGTAGCCGTAGGTGAAACCTACGGAAACTGAAGCGTCCATCAACCTCTCGGCCCTGGAGGGACCGACCGGTCCGAGGTCAACCCCGTTGGGGTTGGCCTGACTTGGGGACGCTCCCGCCATCCGCAGGTTAAAACCTGCGGCTACTTACGGTTGGCCCCATTCGGGGCCGCTCGGTTAAGCCGTATCTTAGCGCTTATGGGCCGCGCCCGCCGCGTGCTATCCGCGGAGGCGCAGAGCTTAGCGCGAGCAAGCCTGTAAGCCGAATTCTGTGTCCCGCGGAGGCGGGGTGGCGATCATTCCTCTAGCCCCGTCATTGCTGGCGGGGTCAAGCGACCTACCCGGGAGTTGTGACGGAGCGGGCAGCTCCTCCTCCCCTATTTGGTCTTGCTCCGTGTGGGGTTTACCATGCCTCCGGCGTCACCACCGGAGCGGTGCGCTCTTACTTTAAGCCCCGAGCCAACGGGGCCGCACCTTTTCACCCTTACCCGTCGGTTGACGGGCGGTACGTTTTCTGTGGCACTTTCCGTATTGGAGGCGTACGCCCCTGCATCGGGGATCCTCCTCCAACCCTCGCCGTTAGCGAGCACACTGCCCTGCGGAGTTCGGACTTTCCTCTCCCCCGCCCATGCTTGCCCCGAGAGATCGGGGCGCTCGGGCGAGGCAGCGATCACCCGGCTTGCTCGCGCAGATTCATGATAGTCTTGTGATTAGCGTGGGGTCAAACCAATCCTGACCTCGGTTCGGCAGTTGTAGAGGCGGCTTCGCGCCTCCATGGGGCGACCCAGCGGAGGCTGGCTCGCCGCTCGAATGGGAGCGATGGTGGCAACTGAATGGTGGCGGACGTTTTTCTCCGGCGTGGTTCTGGACATGTGGCAGCAGGCCATCCCGCCGGAGTATACGAAAGTTGAGGCTGAGTTCATCAACAACCTTCTTCACCTGCCGCGGGGCGCCCGCATTCTGGACGCCCCGTGCGGCGAAGGCCGCATAGCTCGGGAACTGGCGGCGAAGGGCTACCAACTAGTAGGGGTGGACATTGCGGAGGAATTCCTGGCCGCGGCGCAAGCCGCGGCGAAACAACGCAACCTCACTGTGGACCTCAAGCTGGCCGATGTGCGCTCACTGAGCTTCAGGGAGGAGTTCGACGCTGCAATTTGCTGGGGGAACAGCTTCGGCTTTTTCGACGACGCGGGAAATGCCGGACTGCTGCAGTCACTGGCGCGCGCCCTCAGGCCCGGCGGACGGCTAGTGCTCGACGCCAGCAGCAACGCAGAGTCGCGCTTGCCCAACTTCTGCGCGCGAGAATGGAACAGAGTGGGTGATATTCTTTTTCTAGAAGAGAACGAGTACGACCACGCCCAGGGACGGATGATTACCCACTACACGTTCATTCGTGGCGGCAAAGAGGAAAAGCGCACCGGATCACACCGGATCTACACCTATCGGGAGATCTCGAAGATGCTCGAGGAGGCGGGCTTTGCCCACGTAGAAAGCTACGCGTCGCTGAGCAAGGAACCCTTCAAATTGGGAGCGAATCAATTATTGATGGAGGCCATCAAGGCATCATGAATAACGCCTGCAAGACAAGTCCAAGACACCGGCCGATGTTGAAGATGCTGGCTGTCTTCGCTTTTCTGCTTTCTGCTTGCGCGGCACCGACAGCCTGGGTTGCGACGGCCGCGCAGGCCCCGCCTGACCTCCTCTCCCAAGCCGACTCAGTTTTTCAGCAGATGAGCGAACTCACCGGCCTGCCCATCAAGTCCTCGCTCAAGAAGCAGGTCATCAGCCGGCCGGAAGTGTCGAAGTATATTGCGGAAACTCTGCATTCGGAAATGACGCCGCAAGAGATTCATGTTCAGGAGGCAACGCTTCAGGCGTTCGGCCTTGTCCCGCCGGATTTCAATCTCGAAAAGTTCCTGATCAGCTTTTACACCGAGCAGGCTGCGGGGTTCTACGATCCTCTGCGCAAGACCATGTTCATCGCCGACTGGGTCGAACCGGACATGCAACGCATGGTACTGGCCCACGAACTGACCCACGCGCTCCAGGACCAAAGCTACGACCTGGAGAGATTTCTCAAAGCTGCCCGTGAAGATGATGATGCCTCGGCCGCTCGTGAGGCCGTGGTGGAAGGCCACGCCACCGCCGCCATGATTCAGGAGATGATGGAGCCGATGAAATTGGAGGACATGCCCTCGCTCGAGCCGCTGATGGCTCCCATCATCCAGCAGCAACTCGAAGAATTCCCTGCCTTCACCAAGGCTCCGTTTTTCTTTCGCTTTCAGGCACTCTTTCCCTACATCGAAGGCATCGGTTTTATGCAGCACGGGCTCCAGGCGGGCGGATGGAAAAGGCTCAACTCGTTATTCGACGACCCGCCCAATACGACCAAAGAGATTTTCCAGCCCGAGGTGTATTTTGACAAGCAACCTCTGCCCAAGATTTCTCTGCCCCAACCGGCGGCGCTCGCGGGAGTTCATGGGGTGAATTTTATGGCCGAAAACATCATGGGCCAGATGGGCTACTACGCGTTGCTCGGGCAGCTTATTTCCGAGGACGAGGCAAAGTCAGTAACCCCAAACTGGCTTGCCGACCGCTATCTGCTTTACGAAAAGAGTGACGCCGGGCAGGGAAAAAAGCAATACACATTGGTTTCGCAAACCCGCTGGTCGAGTGCTGAGTCCGCTCAATCCTTCTTTCGCGATTACCATACCATCCTGGCACACAAGTACCCCGAACTTGTGTCTGATCCGCGCTCCACCAGCGACCAGTTTATCGCCAAAACGAACAACGGGCAGGTCGTGATGCTGCGTAAAGACGCCGACTGCCTTTGGGCGGAAGGCGTCCCTGCAGCCCAGGCCGACGCACTGTTGGGTTGGCTGAAGTCACGCTAATCGAAAAGGGGTGGCGCGGAAGCCCTGGTTTGGGGTCCGCGGCTCTTTCGCAGGCCGTGGACTCCTGACTTCCTACCCTTGCGGCGTGTGGTGCTTGGCTTGCTCCATGGCAATCTGGTTTATATGGGAGAGGGCTTTGGCCCCGGACGCTCCCTCGATGGCCTTCACAGCAATTTCCTGGACCTGCTGCTTGGCTTCATCAAGCTGCTTCTGGAGGGCCGCCATCTGGGCCGACTGCCGCGCCAGGGTATCCTCCAGGGTCTTGATCTGGAGGTCTGCGAGCCGCTTTTCGGCTTCACTCTCTTTTTTCAGAAGAAGAAGCTGCTGTTCGAACTTTTGAGTTGTCGCACGGGTAGCCTCAGTCGCCGCCTGCGCGGAGGCCTTATCGAGCTTGGCCGGGAAACCTTCGGCTTCGCTCTTGAGGCGTGCGCCTTCTTCCTCCTGAGCTTTCAGCGCCGCCTCACGCTGCTGCCAACTCTTCTCCAGGGCTTCTTGCTTCTCCCGGTTCTGTTTCTCCAGCAGTTTCATCTCTTCTTCGTACTTATCCTGGGCCTTCTTGCGCTCCAGCGCCTTCTTATATTCGTACTCGTCGATTTCACGTTGTCGCTGCTTCCGCAGGTTTTCGTCCTGCTCCTTCCGGTCGCGCTCGGTTCGTTTCAGTTCCTCGTCCCAGGACGCCCGCTGGGCGGCGATTTCGGATTCCAACTCCTCTTTCCTTCGCGCATAGTCCTGGACGAGCTGATCGAGCGCAGTGGAAGCAACATCGAGCTTGTGCAGTCTCTCAATTTCTTTCCTTTCCAATTCCACCGCCTCGCGGGCGGCGGAGAGGCGATTCACTTCCTGAACAAGTTTCTCCGAGAGCCCTGAGAGCGCCTTGGATAAATCGAGCCCCAGGTCAGAGAGGCCTTTCACTACCTCCTCGACCGAAATGCCCTCCACCGCCTGGCGGATCTCCATCTCCCGCAGCTTCGCGGTTTCTTCAGTCTTTTTGTCACTCGTCTCCCTAGCGGCCGTGGCCTCCTCGCGAATCTCGGCGAATTCCTCTTCGATTTCGGCCTTTGTTCGCTTGGGACGCACTACAGGTTTTCCCGTTTTCGTTGCCATGTCAGTTGCCTCCTTATTTTACGTCGGTGACCTTTCCACCGTGGAACTCGACCGTCATGTCTTTGTACTTGTAGAGGACCTTTTCGCCCAAGTCGGCGCGGGTCTGGGGCGGGCCGAGCGCCGCCTCGACCTCCGCGAAGGTCATGCCCAGCTTCACCTCTTTTACGTACACGCCGCTGGCGGTGTTCCCGTGTTGAGCGGCCTCCGAACGCGTGTCAAAAGGCCTCAGCCACGTTTCGACCATTGAAGCCACAGCCTCGTAGTCCTTGGCATCGCTCGTCTCAAAGATTAGGTCGGCCTTGCCAAGTTTCAAACCCTCATGCCGGGAGGCGCGTTCGCTCCGCCTTACCTGGTGCGGGGTCACGGTTTCGACCGTGATCGTGAAGTATCCGCCTTTCAACCGCCGAAACCAAGTGTATTTGGCAAAAACAATCTCCCCTTTGTGCAGAGGTTCAGGGATAATCTCGCCGCATCCCGTCATCCCTGTGCCCACACTGGCTTGCCGGCCAAACTCCACCGTATCACCCGTGATTCTCACATCGAGCGCCGTTCCCGATGGGACCTCGGGACGCCCCTCACACATGCCCACTGCCAAACCTTCTCGAAGCACCAGCAGGTATTTTCCCTTGTAACGTTCTTCCAGTTCTTTCTTGTCCGCAGCAAAAAGAGGAAGGCAAACGGGCAGCACTAAAGCTATACAGACAGTGCGCCATTTCATCATCGGACGTCACCTCCCGAATAGGTTAGGGGCCCCATCGGGCCCAAAAACCGGGCAATCGGGCGGGTAATAAAGTACCGCGAATTGAGGATTAGGGCAACGGAGAATTAGTGCTTTCGACGCTTGGGCTGATCTTTGAGCACGGATTCGAGCGGGAGGTTCGGCTCGTTCGCTCTTTCCTCGAATGCTGCGAGGTCCTCCGCATTCTCGGTCGCGGAACCCACGAGCTTCAACAACTGATCCTCATCAATCGTTTTCACACCCAGCGTTCGGGCTTTTTCGAGCTTCGAGCCGGGATCGGCGCCCACCACCACGTAATCCGTCTTCTTGCTGACCGAGCCGACGACGCGCCCGCCGGCGGCTTCAATCAACGCCTTGGCTTCATCGCGAGAATGGCGAGCCAGGGTACCAGTGAGCACAAACTGCTTCCCCGTCAAGTGCCCTTCGGCCTTGTGGACTCTCTCCTGTTCGAACTGCAAGCCCGCTTTGCGGAGGTTCTCGATGACCTCGAGATTGCGTGGTTCGGCAAAAAACTCACGGATGCATTCGGCGACTCGCGGGCCCACCTCCTCAACCTCAAAAAGTTCTGCTTCGGTGGCCTTGGCGAGTTTGTCCAAGGACGAAAAGTGATCGGCCAAGAGCTGGCCGGTGCGCTCGCCCACGAAGCGAATGCCCAAGGCGAAGATCAGGCGAGCCAAGCTCGCTTTCTTACTGTTCTCGATTTCTGAGAGCAGGTTGCTTGCAGACTTGTCGCCCATCCGTTCCAGATTTGCCAACTGTTCGTGGGTGAGGCTATAAAGATCAGCGGCGTCGTGGACCAGCCCCTTTTCCACCAGTTGGTCCACCAAGGCTTCGCCCAAACCATCGATGTTCATGGCGCGGCGGCCGGCGAAAAAGAGGAGCGACTCGCGAAGCCGGGCCGGGCAAGCGGAATTCACGCAGCGGTAGGCGACTTCACCTTCGGCGCGGTGCACCTCCGTGCCACACACGGGGCAGTGCCTGGGCATTTTGAATTCGACGCCGTTCTCAGCATGAACTTCCACCTTAACGACCTGCGGGATAACCTCGCCAGCCCGCTGGATGACCACGGTATCGCCGACCTTCACGCCCAGGCGGTTAATCTCATCCATATTGTGCAGCGTGGCGTGGCTTACCGTGACTCCGCCCACGTCGACCGGCTCGAGGTCCGCCACCGGAGTAAGGGTGCCGGTGCGGCCGACTTGGGCGCGGATCGCCAGCACGCGGGTTTTGGCCTGCCGTGGGGCGTATTTATAAGCGATGGCCCAGCGCGGGGACTTCGCCGTCGTGCCCAGCTCGTCCCACAGGCGAATGTCGTTCACCTTCACGACGATGCCGTCGATCTCGTAGTCCAGGCTGTCGCGCTTCGATTCCCATTCCTGAATAAAGGCCATCAACTCGTCGAAGGACTTGCAGAGCCGCCGGTGCGGGTTCACCTTGAATTGCATCTTGTTTAGCGCGTCAAGGTTTTGCCAGTGCTGGCTGAATGGCTCGCGGTTGTCCACCAACAGGTAGTAGAGGAAGATATCGAGCTTGCGCTGGGCCACGATGCGGGAGTCAAGCTGGCGCATGGAGCCCGCCGCGGAGTTGCGCGGGTTGGCGAAGCGCGGCTCTCCGGCCGCCTCTCGCTGCGCATTCGTCTGCTCGAACGCCTTGAGGGGCATGATGACTTCCCCGCGAACCTCAAAACGCTTTGGATTGTCGATCACTTCCAGCTTTCTGTGCTCAATGCGGAGGGGCAACGAGCGGATGGTCTTTACGTTGGCCGTGACGTCTTCGCCCGTCACGCCGTCACCACGCGTGACGCCGTGTTTCAATAGACCGTCTTCATACGTCAGGGCCATGGACAAGCCGTCGAGCTTCAACTCCCCGACGTATTCAACCGTCGAGCGGCCCGAAAGTTCTCGCACCCGCCGGTCAAAGTCCCGCAGTTCATCAACCGAGTAGGTGTTATCCAGGCTTAGCATGGGCGTGGAATGGCGCACCTTGGGGAATTCCGCCGCAGGCGTGCCGCCCACCCGCCGGGTGGGCGAATCCGGCGTGACCAGTCCGGGATTCCGCTCCTCCAAGTCCTGAAGCCGCTTCATCAGCTTGTCAAACTCGAGGTCGGAGATCTCGGGGTCATCCAGAACGTAGTACCGATGTTCATGGTAGCGGATCTCATTTCGCAGCTTCTCAATTTCCTTCTCAATATCTTTGGCCACGCTCTCCCCCAGCCCGGCGCGGGCAGGCAATGCTTCCGGCGCGCCTTTTCGGCTTTTTGCTGCCTTGTGGAATTATAACCCAGGGGTTGCGCGAGCATCGGCCAGGCCAGGCAGAGAAGTTGCCGGACCCAATCTTGACAGGGCCGCATTACGGCTGTTAGTGTTATCTCGGAACTAGATATTCGTGGGGGTGGTGGGACGTGAAAGTGCCACGAACCGTCTTAGGGATGTTGGTGCTGTGTATCGTAGGGTTCGCCTCACCGTGCGGCGCGCAACGCGGCGGCCATGCGGCAACCGAGACCGGTGGAAGCCCGATGACGGCTCCCTCCACCGGCATGGGCACTGCGGGGGGTAATTACGCGGGTTATCGCTACGGCGTCGTCAAGTCGATCAGTGGCAACGAGATCGTCCTAACCAAGACGGACGCAGGCATGGATGAGACATTCACACTCAACAGGAAGACCAAGTTCATCCATGACGGCAAAAGCAGTTCGCCCGCTTCCGTGAAAGTAGGCGACAAGGTGTGGGTGGATGCTCACCTGGACAAGAAAACCGGCGACTCCATCGCCCGGAAAGTAGTCAGCGGCACTTCCCTCATGTGATCGAATAGCTTGCCGACGCGCATCAACTCGGTTATAAGGTGACAGGATTACACCCTCACACGACGGTTACTTCCCTTCCCCGGCCAGGGGCCTCCCTTTGAAAAAAGGCACCCTCATTTACAATCCGATTGCGGGACGGCGCCCGGCGGCACGACAGCGCGAGATTCGCAAAGCGGTTGCCGTGTTGCGAGCGGCGGGACTGGAGATCGAGTTGACCCCCACGGCAGGGCCCGCCATGGCGCACCAACTGGCGGAGCAGGCGGCTGCAAACGGCGCCGATTTCATTCTCGCTTGCGGGGGCGATGGTACCATCAATGAGGTTCTTAATGGCCTCGCCAACCGCAAGGTACCCTTGGGGATTCTGCCGGGGGGCACTGCCAACATTTTGGCAAGGGAAGTCGGACTTCCGCTCGACCCGGTTCGCGCCGCCGCGCAGTTTGCCCGGTGGTCGCCGCAGAGGATTCCCTTAGGGAAAGCCACCTGGCGGACGGACGGCGTCTCGCCAAACGGAGCCCCATCTCAAAGCGGGTCATCGACCCGCTACTTCATAAGCGTAGCGGGCATTGGGTATGACGCTCACGTCGTCTATAAGCTTTCGCTTAAGATGAAGTTATCCTGGGGCGTGGCGGGATACATCGTGGAGGCGCTACGGCAAGCCTTCCGCTACCCCTTCCAGGGGTTCTCCTGCCGCACGGACGATGGCCCGGAGCGGTTTGCCACTTTTGCCGCCGCTCAGCGAGCACGCAATTACGGGGGGTGGCTTCACCTCACTCCGAACGCGCGCTACTTTCATGACCGCTTCAATTTGTGTTTTTTCAAGAGCATGCATCGCGCGCGCTACTTCTTGTATGCCGCAATGGTCCTGGCGCGCCAGCACTCTCGGCTTGAAGATGTGGAACTTGTGGAAGCACGCAAGCTCTGCTGCGCTGCCCTGGCCGCCAGGGATATTATTCGCTTCGAACTCGACGGCGAGTTGGCGGGCACACTCCCGGCAACGTTTGAGATCGTGCCTGACGCGCTGACCCTGCTCGTTCCGTGAATCCGCAAATCGAAAATGGAAACTGGAAACTGGAAAATAGAAACTGGGAAATGGTAGAGGAGAATTCAGACCTTCACGCTAGGACCTGGGCAGCGGAACACGAGACCGTTACCCTGTAGGGCTAGCCTCTAATTCAGCAAACGAATTCCAGTTTCAACATTCCAGTTTCCATTTTCCAGTTTCCAATTTCCATTTTCCAGCTTCGAGGTTCGCTTGGACAATCTCACGCACACCCTCACCGCCATTGCCCTTAGCCATGCCGGGTTGCACCGCAAAACCCGCTTTGCCACGCTGACCTTGGTAGTCGCTGCGAACCTGCCGGATATCGATATCATCTCCCGATTCTGGGGAAGCGCCACCTACCTCAAATACCACCGCGGTCTCACCCATTCGATTCTGGGAGTCAGCCTGCTCGCCGTGCTGGTCGGGTGGACCGTCTATTTTCTGGGGAGCAAGGCGAAGCCCAAATCCGGACCGCCACCCAATCTGGTCTGGCTGCTGATTTTGGCGTGGATTGGAACGGCCAGCCATCTTCTGATGGACTTCACGAACTCCTACGGCGTCAGGCCGTTTCTGCCCTTCAGCGCGCGCTGGTACGCCTGGGACATCATGTTTATCTTCGACCCGTTGTTGCTTCTCCTGCTTTGCCTCGGCCTTGGCCTGCCGGTGCTATTACGGATGGTCTCAGAAGAAGTCGGGGGCCGCAAGACACGCCCGGCGTGGGGCGCCATTTTCTCACTCTGTGCACTTGTCTTTCTTTGGGGCCTACGCGATGTCGCCCACCGTCGAGTTCTGGGATTCCTCGAAGGGCACACTTACGCGGATCAAAACCCGCTCCATGTAGGGGCCTTTCCCTCCCCCGTCAACCCGTTCGAGTGGACCGGCGTGGTCGAAACCGATACCACCTACGAGGTCCTGCCTGCGAGCGCCCTCCAAAACGACGTGGATCCCCGGTCCGCACAGCAATTGCATAAGCCCCCGGACTCGCCCGCTCTCGAACGTGCACTGAAATCGCGCACGGGCCGGATATTCATGGATTTCGCCCGGTTCCCCTGGGCCCAGACTGAGCAAAGCGAGGAGGGTTTCGACGTGCAGATCCGCGATCTGCGCTTCGCAACAGGCAGCGGAGGCGGGGGTTTTCTTGCGGAGATCGAACTGGATAATGCCCTGCGAGTGCGGTCGGAATCTTTCAGCTTCCGCGCCCCGGCAATTCGGGCGGAAGAGAGATGAGGCGGCTCTGGCTTCAGCTGTCATTCCGAGCGCAGCGAGGAATTTCGCTCTGGCCGAGGAGAACCGGAAAACACATACTCAGAGCGAGATTCCTCGCTTCGCTCGGAATGACACAGCCCGGGGTTTCACTACCCACTGGAAGTTAGGGTGAGTCATCCGTGGCGGGCTGCCTGGCCTTCCACCAGCGGAAAATCAGCGTCAAGACGATAACCAGGAGGATCGTCACCAGAGAAGCCCACGCCAGGTTTTTCTTTAAGTAGGCTTCTGCCTCAGCCCCATAGTGGGCTCCCAACCAGGCAATAGCAGCGAACCTCAGACTGCGTCCAACCAGCAAGGCAGCTCCGAAGTTCACCATATTCATCCGCAGCGCCCCGGCGGCGATCACAAAGAATTTCAGGGGAGCCGGGGGAGGCAACAAAGCCATCACCAGCATGGACACAAAATCATTCTGCTCCAGCCAGCGGCGGGCTCGATTCGTTTTTGTCGAGGCGCGCTTGCCGCCGCCCGCCAACCGTCCTCCTCCGCGCGCGATTCCGTACACGACATAGCACCCCAAAAGCGAGCCGACGGTGCTCAACAATGCATAAAAGGGCGCCCGGGCAGGGTGCTTGCTGGCCAGAACAATCAATGCCACATCGTTCAGGCCCGGGAGCGGCATGAATGAGGAATCCAGGAACGACAAAACGAAGAGGCCCCCGCCGTAAAGGGCAAGCACATGTCCGATCCTCGAGGAAAGCGAATTGAAGAAATGCAACCGGTTCCACCTCGCAAGCCGAACCTTTGCATTCTATGCGGTCTCGCTGTCAAGACGCAACGTGGTTCTTCGACGGGCGGCACGACGCGGCGCTACCGCAACCGGAATCAGGGGCTCCGGACAATCTGCGTTCCCCCGGGGCTCGAGGCGCCCCTCGAAAAAAAGCTTGACATTCGGAAATACTATGCTAAGAATTTAGCATGGTGCTTAAGAATTAGCAGGAGATCAACCCATGGCCGAACCCGCAGAACACAAGCTGAGCCGCCGCGAGCGCCAGATTATGGACGTGCTCTATCAGCGCCAGCGGGCGTCGGCGGCGGAGATTCGAGAGTCCTTGGCCAGCCCTCCCAGCTACTCCGCGGTTCGCGCGCTGCTGCGCATCCTGGAAGAAAAGGGCCACATCCGGCACGCGGAAAAAGATCTACGCTACGTCTACTTTCCGACCGTGTCCCGCCGGCGCGTGCGGCGCGCCGCCCTCAGGCATCTGGTTGAGACCTTTTTCGATGGCTCCGCTGCACAAACCGTCGCAACGCTGCTCGATCCCTCAACGGCGCGCATGTCCGAGAGCGAACTGGATCGCATTTCCGAGCTAATCGCGAAGGCCCGGAAAGGAGGCGCATGATGGCCGCCCTAATCTCGTCCATTCTCCAGGCAACGCATTCTCTCCACGGCTCTTCGGGGAAGAGCCTGGCACTTCTCCTGGGCACCGTTTTTAGGGGCACCTGTATTCTCCTGCTCTGCGGAGTGTTGGTTCTAACTCTGCGGCGCGCGTCGGCAGCGGCGCGGCACCTGGTTTGGAGCCTGGGGCTGGGCGCCATGCTGGCTCTACCGTTCATTTCTCTGACGCTGCCGGCCTGGGACGTGCCCGTTATCACGACATGGCTTTCCGGTAGCGCAAGCAAGAGGAATGCTGCGAAGGAGCAATCGCCGGTTTTCCTCGAGAGGAGTCAAATCAATGGGGCCGACACCACGCGAGTGTCCCCCGCGGCTGTCGCTACGGCAGACCATCGGTTCCGAGCCGGTTGGATTCTATTCTTGTGGGCGATCGGTTCATCCCTTTTGGCGGCGCGCATTGCCGTAGGCGAGTGGCGTGTCCTGCGAATTGCAAGCCGCTCACTGCCTTTCGAGACGCCACAGGCAAAAGCCGTGCTGGAGAGCGTCCGCTCATCATTTCGCTTGTCTCGCGCGGTCCGGCTTCGAACCAGCGCTGAGATCGCCGTCCCCTTCACCCGCGGGTGGTTGCGCCCGGCTGTGCTCCTGCCGGCGGAAGCCCAGCGGTGGTCCCGCAAGCAGTTCGAGTGGGCGCTTGCCCACGAGTTGGCCCATGTGCGCCGGAATGATTATTTGACCCAGATGGCTGCTCAACTCGCTCGCGCTCTGTTCTGGTTTCATCCGCTGGTTTGGCTTGCCGCGTTTGCTATGCGTGAAGAAAGAGAACGGGCATGCGACGACATCTTATTGAGTCTCGGCCATCCGGCTGCGGATTACGCCGAGTTCCTTCTCGTGCTGAGCCGTTCCCTGCAACATTCGAAACGGGCATGGTCAACGAGCGTTGCCATGGCCCAATCTTCTCAATTGGAGGCTCGAATGAAAGCGTTGCTTGATCCCAAATTGAATCACCGGCCTTTGGCGGCAAGTCGAGCCATGCTGATTACCATACTTGCGGCGTTGTTGCTGATTCCCGTGGCCGCCCTGCGCGTGGCAGCCGAAAGCGCCTCGGGAAGCATTTCAGGCACGGTTCGCGACCCGAGCGGCGCCGTGATTCCCGACGCGAACGTCACCCTAGTCAACGTTGAGCAAAAGGTCAAGATCGCGGGTCGCTCCGGCGCGGATGGCGCTTTCAAATTCGCGGCGATACCTCCCGGCGGCTATCGGCTTGAAATCACTAGGCCCGGATTCGCTTACACCAAGAGCGCGGACATTGATCTGAAACCGTCGGGCGAGCTGCACCAGGACATCACGATGGACGTTGGGGAAGTGCTGGAGGAAGTCGTCGTGCATGGACATAAGCCGCCTGAAAGCCCTTCGACAGCCCGGCCGGCGCCGCGACGCATCCGCGTGGGCGGCAATGTTCCAGCGGCCTATGTCATCTCCCAGGTAAATCCTGTCTACCCCGAAGCGCTGCAGAAGCAGGGGATCGAAGGCACCGTCATCCTGCGCGCGGTCATTGGAACCGGCGGCCAGATTCTCTCCCTTTCACCTTTCAGCGACCCCGTTCCCGCGCTGACCAAAGCCGCCATGGATGCCGTCCGCCAATGGAAGTACACACCCACGCTCTTGAACGGCGAACCCGTCGAGGTGGTCACGACGATTACAGTGGCCTTTAGACTCGAGGGATAGAGGCGGCTTTCGGCAGCCATTTGGCGAAGAAAACTCGCCGCTACATGCCCCGGGCGGCCACAAGCGCCGCCTCTACAGCCCGGCGCATGCTATAATCCTGCCCCGCAAGCAACCCTGGCAAGGAGAATCGCTTATGCGCCGAGGCGTTGTTGCGGCTGGAGGCCTGGCCGCGCTGCTGTGGGTTCTTATACCTGCTTCTGCTCAAACGACTGAGGCCACGGGGACGGTGCGCGTCGACGTCACCCCCAGCCACTTGCTCAATTCCTTCGATCCCGATCGCGCGCTCGGCAGCTCGGTGGATGTCTTGTCTCACACCGAAATCGACAGCATCTACACTCCGCACATCCTCGAGGAATCGCTGTCGGCCGGGTGGGGTCCTATCACCTATCGTAATAACACCGAGCTGCGCATGGCCGCATGGCACTGGACCGAGAACGGGAGCTGGAGCGATCCGGCCCATAAGAGCGGATACTTTACCGGCAGCACGGAACTCAAAGAGCCCATCCGTTACATTCTCGCCTACGCTTTGCCGCATCGCGGTTTCTCCACGAGCGGCGACCGGCCGCTCGAAGGTCCCAATCTCAGCTATTGGAAAAGTAATCCGTATCTCACCAGCAAGTTCACCGGCGAGAGTGACGCCGCCCACCCGCAATGGGTGGTTATGGATTTGCAAAAGGCGTATGCCGTAAACGCTTTGCGCATCGCCTGGGCCGATCCCTTCGCCAGAACTTATCAGGTGGAATATTGGGTGGGAAAGGACGCCCTTAATTTCGACGAAGGCCCTCAAGGTGAGTGGAAGACTTTTTCCTCAGGCGCCGTAAAAAATGGGCGCGGCGGCATGGTTACGTTGAAATTCGGAAAGACGCCGGTGTCAACGCGCTACGTGCGCGTCTGGATGACCGAGTCTTCCGGCACCTGCGATCTGCACGGATCGGGCGATGTGCGCAACTGCGTCGGGTATGCAATCCAATCCCTCACTGCGGGTGTCGTGAACGGGAGCGGTGATTTCGTCGATGTCGCCAAGCATGCAAGCGGCCGGCTGAAGCCCACCTATTGTTCGTCATCCATCGATCCCTGGCACTCGGCAGCGGATGTCAATCCCGGCGGGCGCTACCAGCACACCGGCTTCGACCTTTTCTTCGCCAGCGGAATCACCAACAACCTGCCGGCGATGATTCCCGTCACTCTGCTCTACGGCACGCCCGACGACGCTGCCGCACAGATCGCCTACATCGAGAAGCGGGGCTACCCCATTGCTTACGTGGAGATGGGAGAGGAGCCGGACGGCAAGCACGCGATGCCGGAAGACTACGGCGCGCTCTACATTCAGTGGGCCGCGGCGATTCACAAGGTCGATCCCAAACTCAAGCTCGGCGGACCGATCTTCGAAGGCGTGGACGAGGACATCCGCGTGTGGCCGGACGCTCAGGGCCGAACATCCTGGCTGGGCCGCTTCGTAGACTACCTGAGGGCGCACGACCGGCTCAGCGACCTCGCCTTCGTCTCTTTCGAGCATTACCCCTTCGAGCCGTGCGAAATCACCTGGAAGACGCTCTACCGCGAGCCGCAATTGATCAAGCACCTCCTTCAGGTCTGGAGAGACGATGGCGTTCCCAAAGACGTGCCGCTGATGGTCACCGAGAGCAGCATTTCCTGGGAACTTACCGGACCGATGAGCCAGATCTTCGCCGCGCTTTGGCTCTCGGATAGCGTCGGCGCGTTTCTCGAGGCGGGCGGCGCGGCCTATTATCATTCCCCAATCCAACCTCAGCCCGTCGAGCAGAGTTGCCTCGGCCCGGGTTCGTGGTCGAATTTTGTCGCGGACCGGGACTTCAACATCAAAGGCTACACGTCGTTCTATTACGCCGCCCACATGCTCAACCTTGAATGGGTGCAGCACCGCTCCGGCGTGCATCAGATGTTCCCTTCCTCGACTGACATCAAGGACACCGAGGGGAACGTGCTCGTCACCTCGTATGCGGTGCATCGTCCTGACGGCGACTGGTCCGTGATGCTGGTGAATCGCGATCAGAACCAGACGCATACTGTGCGCGTGCTCTTCGAGGATTCGTCGAGCCAGCGGGCAGCATCTTTCGAAGACCTGGTAACGCAGGTGAGCTTCGGCAGCGAACAATACGTGTGGAAGGATCAAGGCCCCAATAGCTACGCTGACCCGGATGGCCCTCCGGTGGGAACGGCGGTCTCGGGCGGCGAACGGGCGACTTTCACGCTTCCCAAAGCGTCCGTCACTGTGCTGCGGGGCCGTGTTGAGCAATGACGATGTGATGGGCGGTTATGCCGCCTCGCCTTGCGGAAAGGCTTCAAAGGCGCGAAAGATCAGTTGCATGTCATCCTGAGCGAAAATGCTGTCATCCTGAGCGAAGCGAAGGAAAGTTTCTTTCAGTGGAATGATTTACGAAAAACTGCAGCGATCCTTCGCTTCGCTCAGGATGACACGGTTTTTTCAGGACTGATTTCAAATGGTGTTCCATTTTCCATTTGCCATTTGAATTTTGAATTCCGTTTGGCTCCTGTCAGAGCGTTTTCACTCGCCGAGTGAGCTGTTCGGCAGGCGACATCAGGGCGACGGCGTGCTTGCAGCCGCTCAGGCAGCCGCGGGTCACGGCCAGGCTCCCGTAATAGTCGTTATAGCGGAAGCCGTTTTCGCCCCGCCACATGGGGAATGCGGCGCAGGCTTCCTGCCAGCGTTCGAAGACCGTAGTAATATCGAGATAAATATCCGTCGTAAAACCGTTGGCATCTTCCCAATTATCTGCGAAGAATAGCTTTCCAACCTCGTAAGGCGGTTGCTTCCGGTCAATTGCGGGCAAGCCGGCGTAGAACAAAGCGTCATTCACGATCTTGTAACACGCTTCGTGATCCTTGTGCCAACTCCCCCGCCAGTGCGTCACGATGATGCCGGGCCGGTATTGCCGAATGAAATCGCACACCGCAAACTTGGCTTCCTCAGAAACCGGAATCTCTCCATCGGGGTAGGTGACGAATTCCGCCCTCGCGCCGAGCGTCTGCGCCGCGCTTTCCGCCGCTTGCCGCTGAAGAATTCCGTATTGCGCCGGAGCAATCCGCGCCGAGCCGCGCTCGCCGAGTGACAAGCTCAGGAAGACGCCTTGGCCACCGAGATGAACTTGGAGCGCCACGGCAAGGCCCATGGCGAAGAACGCATCGCCGGGGTGTGCCGCGATTGCCATAATGTTCGCGGGGTGAGAGGCTTGCGGAGGAGCATCCCCGGAAGGGGGTCGTCCCGGCATTTGATTTGTCTGTGCGCCTTCCGCAGACGCTGAGAAGGCAGCCGCACCGAGACTCAAGTCTTTCAGAAAGCGTCGCCGGGTGGAATCATCCATCGTGTTGGCTCTCTATCCTCAAGTTTCACTTCGTAATAGTCTGGCAAGTGATTGTAATGCTTTAAGTTCGTTGCCGGAGCCGAGCGCTGTACCATACCACTCTGAGACTCGTTGGCTCTCGGTTTCCGAGTTCCCTTTCCCGCGACGAGAATGCCAGGCCTTGACCCTTTCGCGTGCCTCGTCGGCCTTACCGGCCATCTTCATTTTCTCGTAGCAGAAGCTCTCGAGATAATCTTGAATCCTGTAATCGGGATCGGCAGGCTTGCCCGTGCCCAGCCGCTCCGGGTATTCGCGCGAAGCTTCGAGGCGCCCGACCGCCCCCTGATAATCGTCCTTCTTCATTTCAGCCAGTGCCTGGCTGACCAGGCTTTCCACCCACAATCGGTGTACATCGCTCTGGCCTTCGTAAGGCAGGATGGACGCCTTTGCGAGCACGGCATTACAGTCCGCATACTTGCCGCTATTCAAATACGTCCTGGCCAGCAGAATTCGCAGCGCGTCTTCCTTGGGGAACTGTTCGGAAGCGCCAACGGCCAACTGCAACGCCTTCTCGTTCATTCCGGCCTGTAAATAATAATCCGCCAGGTGGTACCAGGTTCTCCACTCTTTTTTGTCGATGGAATAGGCCCGCTCGAAGTCCGCCTGGGCCTGCTGAGGATTGCTAGTCCGTTCGAGAATTGCGCGAGAGATATAGGCCGGAGCATAGTCAGGTCGCTCGCCGCACTCGGCCCACGTCTTCAGTGCGTCCCC
>Ga0209517_10001187_pt1 | contig 40453 bp, 32 predicted proteins | sample PeaSoiMetSII2010_FD_187695 | JGI IMG/M metagenome (GOLD analysis project Ga0209517, IMG submission 187695) | Peat soil microbial communities from Weissenstadt, Germany - SII-2010 (SPAdes) (version 2) | ecosystem: Environmental > Terrestrial > Soil > Wetlands > Peat | place: Germany...
GGTTTGAGGATTTCCGATATGATACGAACCCTCGCCCTGTCGGTCCCTGAGGCCTGCGCTTCCCGGTGGAGCCGCGTCAGGGCGGCCGCGTGCCGGTACATGTTCCGCCGCCCGGATTCTCGGGCCGCCTCGATCAGGCTCCAGTCGTCGGTTTGCCGGAATCGGAAGAAGGCTTCCCGGATTTCCGGGAAAACCGCCCGCGAGATGGCGCGCTGGAAAGCGACGTAGAACCCGAGGGAGGATTCGACGCGGTTTTGCACGATGTGGCCGAGCAGCCCTTCCGAGTGGGTGTCCGCAAGAACGTCTTTTAGCACCTGGGCAAAGATTTCGACCGGGGTGTTCGCATAGGCAGAGACCATTTCCTGCCAGAGGCCGCTGTCGAAGCCGATCTCTAACACTTCCCCGATTTCGTGGTAGACCCAGGTTTCAAGTTCCCGCCCACCGAGTTCGAATCGGCGCATTCAGCCAGGAAAAAAGTGGGTTTCATGCCGATGCCGTAGCCCGCCCCGTAGACCAGACCCAGCGGGCGCAGGCGGACGTTTAGTCCGGCCATGTCGTAAGGATCGAAACGCTCTGCGCCCAGGACAACCGGCGCGATTTCTCCCTCTATGATTTCCTTCCAGTATTGCTCCTTGTCTTCAATCCACTCCATAAGATCGGCCGGTTCGGGCTCCTGCCAAGGGACCATCAGGTGCTCCCATTTGTACAGGTCCCGCATCCTCAGCAGAAGGCCGCAGAGCGAGTACACCCCGGCGTGCCGGGCGTCCGATATATCGCAGTTTTTCTGAACCTGACGCTGCAGGCCGGATATTTCCGGTTTCAATGCGCCCTCTTGAAAACCGTTGCGCAGGAGGAAAACGGGAGTTCGCGGCCCCTCGGGACAGCCAAGCGGGAACCATGCGCCATTGCAAGTTTCTAACCCCAGTTTTTATCCATGCCGACAACAAATTACCTTTTCACGCGGCTTTTTGGAAGCCGAGAACTTACATATCATATTGAGTTCGCCATGATCGAAGTCCATTCCGGGAACGGTGATAAGCCATGCCGGGGACTGCTTTTGAAAAGGTATGCGACGAAAGCCGGAAGCGTTGACGGATTCAGGTATTGACCTATGCCGGGATCGGCTGTCGGCGGAAATAACTGGAAAAACCCTTACTCGACAATGTCATTACTCTTCCTCTCGCCCCACTGGCCCAGGCAAGCGTTGCCTGGGCCACCCGAATCTTGAGGGGTAAGTCGATTCGAGCATCCAGGATACGCACTATGAACCGGAATTGCTGCGGGCATGTGAAACAGGGGCAGAGCCGCACGGATTGCACAAGCTAGCGCAGCAATTGCCACAACTGAGAGCTGCGAAAGGGGCCGTAACGACAGCGGCCGATACCGCCACCGCTCCATAAACTATCGCGCCCGCTGCCACGAAAGGCGCGGCAAGCACGTCGCCCCAGCATGGACAGGTGCTACAAGAGCAATCCGCCTGCGCGCTGAACAAGCCGCCGCTGACAAGGACCAGAGTAAGCGCGATTCCAATAATCAGTGCTTTTCTCATTTTTATCTCCTGTCCTGAACATCCTAATTGTTGGTGGATGCAGAGATCAGGGCCATTGACAAAAACAAACTACCGGGAAAGTGGCTTTTTTGATCTGACATCCATCCTGATGTTTTGGAGAACCATCAACATGATTGATGTGGCTGTTTTCCTTCTCTTCTTATTTTGTGCCATATCCCTCCTCTATCTTGTCGGAAAAATAGTGCGGCCACTCCGACAAATCCTGGCTTGAACCAACTCACCACTGTCTAAATAATCACTGTAAGTGTCAAATGGCAGGGGTGATTTTGGAGAGTAGGAATTGGGTAATAGTCAATATCAATATCCCTTTATATGCTTAAGTTTCATCGTGTTGACAGGAGGGCGTGGCAATCGGATCTCGCCATATTTTCCTCACTTTGAAAGGTAATGTGCGGGAAGTTCTGCAAAAGAGAATGATACAGGTTCCAATCATGGAGCAAGAGCGCCTGCGGCAAGGCAAAAGTAAAAAGTAAAAAGGCAAAAGTACGCCTGCGGGTGGAGATCCTCCTCTTTTATTTCTTCGAGAGGCAGGAGTCAACTGAGTTTCGGGCCAAAACGGCTTGGCTCAGTTGTGCTCCCGTGTATTTTTAAATGAGATGTCAGGCCAATTTTCGATAATATATTCAAGGCGCCATGCACTGGGAGCGAGATAGGCCATGTGCCCTTCTGAATCATGGGCCAAATTAGACAGGTGTTTCCTCTCAAAATCCTCGAACTTTTTCTTGTCATCGGAGCCAATCCAACGGGCCGCAGAAAAGCCCGCCGGCTCGTAGACCGCATCTACGCCGTATTCGGCCTTAAGCCTGGCCACGGTCACATCGAACTGCAGGGCGCCAACGGCGCCGAGTATGTAGTCCGAGCCCACCAGGGGGCGGAAGTACTGTACGGCGCCCTCCTCGGCCAACTGAGTCAAGCCCTTTTGAAGCTGTTTTACCTTCAATGGGTTCTTGAGGATCACCCGCCGGAAATGCTCCGGGGCAAAATTGGGGATTCCGGTGAAGCGCAGAGGTTCTTTATCTGTGAAAGTATCTCCAATCTTGATGGTTCCATGATTGTACATACCGATTATGTCCCCTGCATATGCCTCTTCGACATTGGTCCTGTCCTGGGCCATAAAGGTGGTGGCATTGTTCAGGGTGATTTCCTTGCCAAGCCGATGATGAATGACTTTCATTCCCCTGGTGAACTTCCCGGAGCAGATCCTCAAGAAAGCAATCCGGTCCCGGTGAGCGGGGTCCATATTGGCTTGAATCTTGAACACAAATCCTGAAAAAGGCTCCTCAAAGGGAGAAACATCCCTGGTCACTGCGGGTCTTACTCCCGGCGCCGGAGCCATTTCAATGATGGCGTCGAGCAATTCCCTGACCCCGAAATTGTTGAGAGCACTGCCGAAGAACACCGGCGTCTGGTTTCCCCTGAGATAATGGTCCATCTCGAATGGATTGGCAGCCCCTTCGAGCAATTCCACGTCCGCGCGCAGATCATCGGCCTGGCGTCCCAGCAGTTTATCCAGCTTCGGGTCAGCCAGATTCCTGATCAGAACTCCCTGCTGCTTTCGGGTTTCCTGGTTGAGTGTAAAAAGTTGGAGTTCCTTGCGGTAGAGATTGTAGACCCCTTTGAAACTCTTCCCCATGCCGATAGGCCAGGAGAGCGGCGTACACTCGACCTGGAGCTTGTCTTCTATCTCGGCCAGGATATCGAGCGGCCCCATGCCTTCCCGATCCAGCTTGTTAATGAAGGTGATAATGGGAGTGTTGCGCATTCGACAGACCTCCATCAGCTTCTCTGTCTGCGACTCCACTCCCTTCCCGCTGTCAATGACCATCAGAGCGCTATCGACCGCAGTGAGAACCCTGTAGGTGTCTTCCGAGAAATCCTGGTGCCCGGGCGTATCGAGAAGGTTCATCTCGAAGTCCCTGTGGGAGAATTTCATTACCGAGGTTGTGACGGAGATGCCTCGCTCCTGCTCGATGGCCATCCAATCGCTGGCGGCGTGACGGGCGGCCTTGCGTGCTTTGACAGCCCCGGCTATTTGAATGGCGCCTCCAAAGAGGAGCAGTTTTTCCGTTAATGTCGTCTTGCCGGCGTCGGGATGACTGATAATCCCAAAGGTCCTGCGCCGTTTGATTTCTTTGTTATTGGGTTGATTCATTTGATCTCTTTCCTAATACATGCTCCGGGTTTGCGAGTTTGGACTTCAACCCTGAAAAGGTGGAAAAGTCCCGCACGCGGCCCGGTTGCCCACCGTGACGGCAGAGATGTCAGGCAATCCCGAAATGCGGCGGATATGACGGCGCTTGCGATTAATCACCAATAAAGCAGGTGGGCCTCTTCAATCAAGGCGGATTTCCATGCATTGGATGGACTGATCCGGACGGGCGAAAAAAGAGAGGACACTGGCAATCATTCTTGGTGGAAGTCGAAGTCACTAAACCCGGTTCTCCAAAACGAAAGTATGTTCACACAGGCTGGCTCAAACAGCCGTTATTTCCAGCAATCTGTCAGTATAAAGTAAATAGATGCTCCCGGTCAACACTGCAAGGCGGAAGCAGAACAAACTAAACAATTTGCGGTCCCGTAAAGTTAGTTATCGGGGTCGGAGCGCAAGAGGCCGGATGAGGAACTCGCCGGTTATGTGGAAGGTAATGGAGCGCAAGGTCCGCAGATGTTTTTCCAAAACATACAATGGGAAGGACGGTGAAGCGTGTTCAATTATCTCTGTGGGACGTTGAAATCTCAGGCGGCTCGAAAGTTCAAAACGTCCGGATCATTTCCGTTATGCGATCAGTGCCAGCTCTGATTTTCCATGGGAAGATAAGGCAAAATTCGTTGAATCTAATTTGAGACCACGTAGAATCATGGGAATGGTTTTGCTCCCTTGGTGCTACGGGTGACATGTTTTCCACAAGCTATCCTGTATGTGCATTGTAGACGGATCTGCGAAAGGTGTTGAGCATATTGAAATATCTTCACATTTTTGTTGTGTTGCTGATTGGATCCTATCCTGCATTACCTGTGGCAGACCAGGAAGTCGAGTATCGGTCCGGAGCGCCTAAGTTTGAAGAAGTTTGGAATCAATTTTATGCAGATCCTGGACACGAGCCTGAACTCGCTGATACATTGATAAATGCCAGAAGGAAGATGACCGGCACGATCTGCGAAGCAATAAAACACATTGACATGAAATGCCGAAGATATGCTATTGAACCTCTTGGGTTTATTGGGGACAACCGGGCGCTTCCCACACTGCAAATCATTCTGAAGGATGAAAAGGAGAAGGACTATTTTCATGGTGACGCATTAAAAGCCATATACTTGATTGACGAAAGGCTGGGCACAACTTACGCGAACGAATTCATCGGGTCAAACGAATACCTCACAATGATCGGTAAGGCTATTCTAACAAAGGCGTCATGGCTCAAGGAGCGTCCCAAAGAAGACTGAATCCAAACGCGTCAACGGATCATCAGGAAATGGAGCCCATATGAGTGCTTTTGAGAGTTTCGCACCCTTCGTCCCGAGAACGATGAACGATTTGTCAAGCTTCGCGACCCTAGGGGTCATCACCCTTCCGACGTTCCTAATGTCATCCTGGCATCGAACCCGCCGTTTTGCACACGTCCCATTGATAGCACTCTCTTTTTTGATAGGCGGATTTGCTTGTTACAGACTTGGCGAGGATTTCCGGTCCCTTGATCCGTGTGGCACTGGGGCTGGAATATTTGTGGTATGCCTCGTGTGGATCGGAATATGGTTATTCACTGCTGGTCTCGTCCTGCTGATCTGGCAGAGTTCGCGGACTATAGTCGGGCGAATCGTTGTTTGGGGTCTGCCCCTTTACATGCTCGCCTGCGTTTTGGGCGGTATTTTCGGCAGGTATTTGGCGTGATAGAGCGAACTCGACAACAAATCAGCTCTGAAAAGCTGCTGCCTAATTACAAGGTGGGTACAGTAAGATATCACCTCATTTTTCAGTCGGCATCGAATCCTAAGTGAATTGGTCATCTGCGCGGACGCATCATCGTTTCCGGAAGAATAGGTCTTAAGACGAGTTCGCCGTAAATGCCATGTTCGGTCGCAGGAGAATAAATTGAATATGATCACGAAACCAAACTTGATCATGACCTTCACCGCGATGCTTCTCTGTGTCTTGGCGGGCGAAGTATGGGCAGGCGATAAAATCGGTTCGATAGACCCCGGCAACGGGCCTATTTACTTTGCAGTTTTCGAAGGCAATTGTAAGAGCCTCACCATTGAAGGGATTCCAACAGAAAAAGAATGCGCCCCCATCCTCATGGTTTCAAAGTTTCAAAGTGGCAGAGCCGTTTTTCTGCTGCAGCAAATCAAAGGAAACGTAATTGCATTCCGTGGCGCCAAGTTGAACGAATTTGACGGTGCATATCAAGTTTACGAGGTAGATATTAACAAAAAAGACCGACCTGCCACGGGAAGCTGTCATTTCGAAGTCACATCTCGAGGTTCAAGGACTTTGAAGTGTGAAGCGACGAGCGATGGAGAACGATATTCGACTGATTTTGTCATCAACAAGATCAAGAATGTTTTGGATAAATAGTGAGCTGACTAGCTATAGAACCAGTGGGCGGACGTGGGCGAGCAACCAGGTTAGTATTTCGTAATGGAGTCATTATGGTAGTGCCGCAGAAGTCTTGAGATCGCCTCCTCTATGGCGTTCTGCGGTGAGGTATCCGGAATCTTTCAATGTTTGGATCGCATCTGCATTTTCCCGCTTTCCGGAAACACTGGCAAATTGATATGGATTGGGTTGGAGCAGGAAGCTGTAGGGTCCCAACGGGAGGAGATGTTTGGGCATGAAACATCCAAGTGGGGTCCCGACAGTTGATTCTTTCTTAACCCAACAATATTGCGCTTTAGGGTGGCCCGACCCCTATGCCGCTATTTTGAGACTGACTCGCATTCCAGCTCTTGTTGCAAGAGTAATAAGCATTTCAAGGCTAAATCTCTCCCATTTACCTCTTGTAAGGTCTGAAATCCTGGACTGGCTTACACCAAGTATTTCAGCCGCCTTAGCCTGTGTCAGTTGTTTTGTTTTGATAAATTTGCGGAGATCAGCCATAAGATCGGCACGCATTTGAAGAACTGCGGCTTCATCCGGAGAAAATCCCAAATCGATAAATACGTTCCCGGAAGAGGTAAGAATCTCCTCACTCATTGGTTACCCTCCGATCTGTTTGTATCTTTGGCGAGCCAATTCCATGTCTTGCCGGCTCGTTTTTCGACTCTTTTTGTTGAATGAATGAAGCACGTACACTGCGTCGCGCAACTTCGCGACATAGATTACGCGCCACTCACCCAATACATGAATACGAATTTCTTGTGCGCCAGGTCCGATGGCCTGGATTGGCCTCCAATCGCTCGGATCGAGTCCACTCTGAACCGCACGAAGCTCAAATCCCGCTGCCCGGCGGGCTTCATCCGGGAAGTTCCGGAGATCGTCCAAGCTCGATCCTACGAATTTTAACGGCTTCATGTTCACTATCTCATTATATAAGTGTTTGTATATTCCGCAACTCGAATAATCGAGGAATCCCCTCGCACGTCCCTTTTCATGGTTTCAGCAACAAGAAGGGGGGCAAGCCTACACTTTTCATACCCCCTTTCACACGATCATAATGACCAGGTTCGGTATTGCTATTAAGTATCCTATGGACTACAATCAAAATGATCTTTCTTGCCGCGACAAACACTCAAGACAAGGCCATCAAAAAGGCGCTGGATCTGGCGCGAGAATTATAGGAGCTCTTCATGGCAAAAACTCAAACACGACCCTGGGATGTGGCGGAACATCTGGAAACAGATGAAGATATGGCAGCTTACCTGGAAGCTGCACTGGAAGAAGGGGACGCTTCGCTGGTAGCAGCCGCCTTGGGGGACATCGCTCGTGCTAAAGGGATGGCGCAAATCGCCAGCGAAACGGGCCTCGGGCGCGAGAGCCTTTACAAGGCTTTGTCATCTGAAGGTAATCCGGAGTTCGCAACGGTGCTAAAAGTCGTGCGGGCGCTTGGCTTGCGGTTGTGCGCTACGCCTGCGGCAAGGCAAAAGTAAAAAGGCAAAAGTACGTCTACGCGTGACATCCTTCTATATTATTACTTCGCGGCTTCGCGCCTCAAGAGCGACCGTAGCCCCTCGAACGAATCGCTGGATTGCGAATATTACACCATGGATTGTGCAATGCGAGGAGGAAGATGTTTGTGCGTGAAACCTCGAAACGCCCCCATGGAAGGCGGCGCTACCGCTTTACGGTTTCTACGAACTGTTCCAGCGTTTTTACGTTATGGCACGGCAGAAAGTGATCGACGTAGGGCAGGGCGGCCGCCATGCCCATGCACAGTGGTTGGTAGCGTTCGTATTTCAGGTTGGGGTTGAGCCAGATTACTTTTTTAAACTTTCTTTTAAAAAGGTTCATCTGGGAGCGAAGCACTTCGACATCGCCTTTGTCCCACCCATCGCTCAGGATAACCAGGATTCTGTTGCGCTTGATATATTTAGCCCCGAAACTGCCGGCGAACTGCTGAAAGCAGCCCCCGATGTCTGTGCCCCCGGACCAGAAAAGCACACGCTTTGAGACCATGCTCATGGCGGTGCGCACGGAGCGCAAATGCAGCAGGTCCGTAATGCGCATCACCCTGGTGCCGAACACGAACGTTTCCGTGCCTCGCAGGTAACGCTGCAGTTGGTAGACAAACTGTATCAAAAAAGTACTGTAAACGTCCATCGATCCGCTTACGTCGGCAAGCAGGACCAGCTTGGTCTCCTTTGGCTTTTTCTCTTTTCTCAGTATGCTCACTATCTCGCCGCCCCGCTGGGTGGAATCGCGCATCGAGCGTCTCAGGTCGACGACACTTCCCCTTTTGGAGGGTTTGAAGCGCCGTCCCTTGCGCTCACGGGTCCTGAGCCGCATTCTCTTGAGCAACTCTTCGAGAAGGGGCATCTCGCTTTCCAGAATGCGCTCAAAGTCCTTCTCGCGCAGGCTTTCGTAGATGGAATGAGCGAGCACGGGGGCCTCTTCGTCCTGGGCCAGCCGTTTTTTCCCCGATTTCCTGGAGCTTTCCACGGCAGACTCCATGTCGAGCCTTTTCGCCACAGAGGGCGACTGCTCTTCGGCGTCCTCTTCGCCGTCATCGGGGGGCATCGGGATTCTCGGACCAGTCCCCCAGAACTTCATGTACAGCCGGTTGAACAGGCCCAAGTGTGTGTGGTGGATTACCATGCAGACGCGAAGCGCCATATAGAACTGGAATTGGTCCTCGATGTCGATAAGAGTCAGGGCCCGGGCAGCATTTATCTCGCTGACGGTATGCACGGGAAAGCGGTTCCTGCGAAGAAAGTTCATGAACCGGACAACGCGCTCCATGAGCGCCATCGACCGGCTTCCATTATCTTCCCGCGATCTTGCCGGATCGCTCATGATATTTCTCCAATGAAATTTTAGATTTTAGATTTTAGATTGGATTGCCAAGTCCTAACCAGAAATTCGACGATCTTGAATTTGCAATCATAAATCTAAAATCTAAGATTCGACTGTTGCCAAAAATTCCTTTTTGCCCTCCTTGAAACGCTTTACGTCCTCGTGGAATTTGAACAGGCAGCCCGAGGTCATGTCCATGGTCTCCTCGTCGATATCGCTTTTTCCAAGGAGCGCAATGGCTTCGGCCCAGTCGAGCGTCTCGGCTACACCCGGCCGCTTATAAAACTCGTACTGCCGGAGGTTATTCATAATGCGGGCGATCTTGGCGGCAAGCTCGGTGTGCAGCCGGGGGACCTTGGCAAGGATTATCTCCATCTCCCGCTCAGGGGCGGGGTAGTCGATAAAGTGGTACAGGCACCTCCGCTTCAGAGCATCGTGGAGTTCCCGGACACGGTTTGAGGTCACAATGACTAGGGGCCGGTTGCGGGCCTTAATCGTCCCGTATTCGGGTACCGAGACCTGAAATTCCGAAAGCATTTCAAGCAGGAAGGCCTCGAATTCCTCGTCAGCCCTGTCGATCTCATCGATCAGGAGGACTTTTTTCTCCTCGCCCTGTAAGGCCATCAGCAGCGGCCTTGGAATAAGAAACTCCTCCGTAAAAACGTCTTCCAGGTGGAATCCGGAACTGGGGCATGCGTCGATTGCTTTTATTTTCAGCAACTGCTTTGCATAGTTCCACTCATAAATAGTGGAGGTCGCATCGAGTCCTTCGTAGCATTGCAGGCGAATCAGCTTTCTTTCCAGCACGTCTGCAATAACCTTTGCGACCTCTGTTTTCCCGACACCGGGCTCGCCTTCCAGAAGCAGAGGCTTTTCCATCTCCTGGGCCAGATAGAGCGAAAAGGCGAGCTCATCGTCGCAGATATAGTTTTTTTCCCGCATCGCGGCTTTTATCCGCTGCATGGCTTCGCGGGTCTTCATAGCGTTTTCACCCTGTTGCGAAAGAATAATATCGCTTCCAGGACCGCCCCCCCCAGGGAGCGGGCCTTGTCCGATATAGTGTAGCAGTGCTCTTTGACCCGCCTGGGATCGACGTCGCCTATTTTAAACCCCTTCGGAACACTCTTGCCGTTCATGATCAGCCCTCGAACAATCCCGTCAAACGCCGCTGCAACCGGCCGGTCGCCGACACGGCAGACGACCTCTCCCTGCTGGACTTCGGCCCCTATGTCGAGAACATGGCTGACCGTTCCTTCGCAGGGGGCCCGCAGCACGCGCTCGGCGCCGTATCCTTCGACCGGCGCGGGAACGCCCGTGTTCGGTTCAGCCGCGCCCTCAAAGATGAGCCGCCCAAGGTCGTGGCCCCGGTTTGTCTCGATCACTATATCGGCGTCTATACCCGCCTCAAAGCCGGGGCCGAGCGCGATGGTCAGCGGCGCCATATTGCAGCGCAGGCCTGTGTTCCGTTTTGCGATGGTCGCGTCGATGATGACGTCGGGCTTCAACTCGGCGTTGACCTTCATCCCCGCGTCCACCATAACCGGCAGATTCCCATCCAGCCATGCCCGGCGGGCCTCCGGGAGCGTCGCAACATGAATTGCGGTCACCCCCTCAACTGTGGTTTTGCCGTCTATAACCGCCTGCGCAAAGGATACAGTCCTACGGACGACCATGGGTTGCTCGACTTCGAGGATGAGCACCCGGAATCCGCTGCGGTGCAGGCGGCATGCGACTCCGGAGCCGAGGTCCCCACCTCCGCGCATAACGATAATTTCCCGTTCCATTATGATCGCGGTTTCTCCGATCTTTTGTTTTCCTCCAGCGCCTTCAGGATCTTTTCCGGAGTGATCGGAAGCTCCATAAAATTGACCCCGATAGCGTCGTATATAGCATTTACGATAGCAGGCGCGGGCGCAAGCTGCGTTCCCTCACCCGACTCCTTGGCGCCAAAAGGTCCGACAGGATCATCGGTTTCAATGCTGATTCCCTCCATCTCAGGCATTTCCATGGCGGTCGGGAATCCGTAGTCGAGGAAGGACGGGTTCATGACCTGGCCCTTTTCAGTTATAACATTTTCATACAGCGCGTGGCCAATCCCTCCCATGATGGAACCTTCGAGCTGCCCCTCGACCAGGAGCGGGTTGATAGGGGTGCCGCAATCATGGGCGGTGACCATCTTCACAACCTTGACCTTGCCCGTATCGAAATCTATCTCCACTTCGGCGGCCTGCGTCATAAACGAATAATTTGGCGCAAAATTACCTTCTTCGTTCAATAGCGTGGTAGGCTCCGAGGCCGGCGCCATCCATGAGCCGCGTCCGACAATCGGCATGGGAAGATCCGCATAGCGGTATCTTTTAATGGCTTCCATCAACGGCATCCCTTTATCCGGAGAACCCTTGACGTAAATTAACCGGTCTCTGGCCACCAAATCCAGCGGGTTGGCCTCCATCTCCTTGGCCACAAATTCAAAAAGCTTCTTTTTGAGAGAGGTGGCTGCCTCCAGGGCCGCATTACCTGCCCTGACCGTCACGCCGCTTCCAAAGGTGCCTGCATCGAGCGGAGTAATTCCCGTATCTGCGGCCGTCACCCGAATATCTTCAAGGCGAACGCCCAATTCCTCAGCCACAATTTGAGCAATAACGGTTTCGGCGCCCTGTCCGATATCGGCAGCGCCTGTAAGCAAGGTCACTGCCCCGTCCTGGCCAAGTTGAACCACGGCGCCCGAAGCCAGATGGCTCATGTTGCTGACTCCGCTGGGAAACGAGGCGCCGCCCATGCCCACTCCCCGCCCGTAGGGCAGTTTGCCTCGCTTTTCGCGCCAGCCGATGGCCTCGGCCGCTTTTTCCACGCTTTCGGAAAATCCGCACGTATTGATGATAAAACCACCCGGGTGCGGTTCATGCGCATGGAGGCTGTTCTTGATTCGCAACTCCGCCGGGTCGATGCCCATTTCAACCGCGATCATGTCCAATTGCCGCTCCACGGCAAAGCGAGCCTGGGGAATGCCGTGTCCCCGCATAGCGCCTCCGACGGGTTTATTAGTGTAGACGTGGTATCCCTCGTACACCAGGTTGGGGACCCGGTATGGAACCATCAGAAAATAACAGGAAAGAGTGATCATCAGAGGCGCGGTACTGTTATAAGCCCCTCCGTCCGCGTGCGCCCAGAACCGTTGCGCGTGAATCGTTCCGTCCTTTTTCATGCCGGTCTTGACTCTTACGTACATCGGATGGCGCTGCCTGGTGGCAACAAAGATCTCTTCGCGGTCATAGAGGAACTTAACCGGACGGCCCGTTTGTCTGGCGAACCAGCAGGCGCAGAAATCCTTGGAGAACATATCGATCTTCTGGCCAAATCCGCCGCCCACTCTTGGTTTGATGACCCGAATTTTACTCTCGGGGATCAGGATGGTTGTCGATATATTCCTTCTCAGGAAAAACGGGATTTGAGTTGAAGACCAGATCACCATCTCGCCCTTTAAAGGGTCGAACTGGGCAACGGCGGCGTGGGGTTCGAGGGGCGCATGGTTGACCGCCTGCGAGTAAAAGGTGTTGTCGAAGACCAAATCACAGTCGTCGAAAGCTTTTTCTCCCTCGCCAAAAGACTTGTGAATGCTGGCCGAGATATTATTTGGAGTATTGTCATGCACCAGGGGCGCGCCCTCTTTGATGGCATCCAACGGGTCGAAGACGCCGGGGAGTTGTTCGTATTCCACCTTGATAAGATCCAGGGCTTCCTCGGCAATTTCGGGATCCGTAGCGCAAACAGCGACTACGGCCTCGCCGACATGGCGCACTTTTATCTTTGCCAAAGCGAATTCGTCCTTGGCTTTGGGAACGATGCCGTAAGGTACGTCCGGGATGTCCCGGCCCGTAATGACCCCTTTGACGCCGATCAGCTTTTCGGCTTTCGATGTATCGATATTAAGAATTTTAGCATGGGGGAAGGGGCTTCTCAATATTTTCCCATGGAGCATGCCGGGCAGAACTATGTCATCTGTGAACCGGGCGGCGCCTTTGACCTTCTCGCCGGCGTCAAGCATGGGCAAACGGGCGCCAACAACCGAATATTTTTTCTCCATTTCATCCCTCCTTCGAGCTCTGGCCGGCGACGTCCATGACTGAGTCCAACACCTTTTTGTAACCCGTACAGCGGCACAGGTTACCGGCCAATTTTTTCTTCAAGCTTTCCTCTGTCGGCGACGGGTCCTCGTCCAGTACCGCTTTGGCCGTCAATATCATGCCGGGGGTGCAGAACCCGCATTGAAGCCCGCCGTTATCGATAAAGGATCTCTGCAATGGATGAAGTTCGCCTTCGTGGCTCAGACCTTCGATGGTGGTAATATTTTTGCCCACGGCGTCGACCGCAAGCATTATGCACGAGAGATAAGCCTCTCCATCTACCAGCACGGTGCATGCGCCGCACGCGCCCAGATCGCATCCCCTTTTTGTCCCCATGAGGCCGATCTTTTCACGAAGAACCTCCAGAAGGGTTAGATTGGGAGCGACCAGAAGCTCATAAGTATCGCCATTGACATTCAAATTTATCGCCTGTTTCATCACGCTTTACTCCCTCGTAAGGCAGACTCTCCTAATTGAGCTCACCCAGCATACTTTTGACGAGCATACCCATCATCTTTTTCTTATAAGATGCAGAATAAACGGAATTGTTGACCGGGCGGGCCGATTTTGAGGCCAACTCCATGATATCTTCCACCTTGTTTGTAAGAAGCGCGCCCTGGACTACAACCGGTTTGCGGTCCACAGCGGTAAAGGCGATCCTCAATGAGCCGCTTTCCTTGGACGCCCACAATGCGGCCCCCACTATCGGAAAATCGATACTCTCCCGGTTGGCTGTTTTTCTATAGATGGAGATTCCTTTCATGGAATCTTCGGGCAGGACGAATTCCGTGAGGATTTCTCCCTTCTTCAGGTTGAGCGGGTTTTTGCCGTCCCCCGAAAAGATAGACTCAAGCAGGACTTCTCTGGCGCCCTGCGCGTCCACCAGCTTTACTTTCGCGTTCATCGTCAAAAGGGCCGGGGCCATATCGCCGCAGTACGAGGAATAACAAATGTCTTTTTTATTTACGACGTAACAGGTCTCCCCACCCGCCTTGAAGCATAACTCCCTGGAGCTTCGCCACCATTTGGATTGGTTGAAATATTTGCACCTGTTCTGTTGACATATGTTGCCGCCTATGGTGCCCATGGTCTGATGGTGGTAAGAGCCAACCGACGAGGCGGCCTGCGCAAGACCCGGCGCAAATTTTAACACATCCGGATTTACGGAGACTTGCTTCAAGGGGGTTAGCGCGCCTATTTTCAACGTCCCGTTTTCTTTTCGAATAGAATCGAGCCCGGGTATTTTCTTGATATTTACGATCAAAGAAGGAAGATCGACACGGTGCTTCATGTTCACCAGCATGTCGGTACCCCCGGCCAGTATCCTGGCCCCCCCTTCCTTTATTAAAATTGAGGACGCCTCTTTGAGGCCGGTGGGCTCAATGTATTCGAACTTGGGTAATCTCATAGATCACCTCCTACGCGTGGGAATGTTTTTAAATGGAATAATCAGTGTATAGCGCCGATCATCCGCCAATACGGCATACATGCCAGCAATGCAACGAATGCCGCTATAATGTAGGCCACACCCGCCATGGTGACATGGCCCAGGGACCATCCTCTTCCCTGCATCACACCTTCCGCCATCAGTATAAATGGTTGCTGGTACTCTAAAAGGAAGAAATTGATTCCTATAATGTACGCCATAGCCGACACGAGAGGATGGATTCCAAATTGATTGAATATCGGGACAAGCACGGTAACAGTGAGCGCTACGGTCGAAAATCCCCATGGCACATCGATGAATCGAACAAGCAGAATGCCTATAGTGGCAAAAATCAGGAAAGTCAGGGGATTGGGGGCCCACGAGATAAGAGTTGGCTGAATTATCTGCGCAAGCCAACCTGAAACCTTGGCGTTTACAAAAATGCTCGAAAGACTGATAGCAACCCCGAAAAATATAATCACGTCCCAATTAACACCGGTGCTGATCTCAGGTACGGTAATGACCCGGAACATTATGAGTAAAAAGAACGCAGACAATGCGACAGCCGCAGTCGGGATATGATGGAACCTTTCGGTTGTAAACATGACCATGGACCCGACAAGCAAAATAGCAGCAATCGTTTCCTGGCGCGTGACCGGTCCAAGAGCGGCATATTGTTTCTTGAAGGTATCCTTCGGGATGCCGATTGGTTGTTTCGGCCTCATGGTGATGTAGATAAGAAAAGTAAATACAACCGTAATAATGAACCATGGCAAGGCAAGGATTTTAAACCAGGCATCGAAAGTAGCCATGGGCTTGAGTTCGGCAGGCAGAAATCCAAGGATGATCGGTCCGGTCAAAGAACCGGTAAGCCAACCGGTGCCTGGAAAAAGACACATTGCCCAGGCAATTATCGTGATAAAGGCAGCCCCTCTGGAACCGGGCTCCAACTTGCATGCCTCGACAACTCCTATGGCAATGGGCATGACAATGGCAATCCGAACCACGATGGAAGGAGTAAGCGCCGATAGAGCCATGCCGATCAGAAACCAGCTGAAAGCCATTGAAAGCCAGCTTGGTTCAAAACTTTTGAGCACCAGGTAGGCAATCCGCTTTCCCAGCCCTGTCTTTTGCAAAACAAAGCCGAAATACAGGGCGGGAATCAGCACCCAAACCGCTGGACTGACAAATCCCGAAACAACAACATCATATTTCAGGCCAAAAATAAGACACCCGGCGATAACCGCCGTGCTGCCCGCCGCGAACGGCACACCTCCCGGGCGGAAAATCCAAAGACCCAGCGCAACGAACAGAACGCCGAGTGTCGCATGGCCCTGCGAGGCTAAACCGGTGAACGGTTGGAAGATCCCGATAAACAGGCCTGCTAATACGAATGCAAGTGTGCCAATGACTTTATAATTTTTTAGCATAAGCACCTCCTAAGCCTCTCTGCAGGGTTACATCTCGCGCAGCTTGAAGCGCTGTATCTTCCCAGTGGCAGTCATCGGCAACTGTTCGAGGAATTCGATCCACCTCGGATACTTGTATGGCGCCAGGCGTGTTTTGACAAAGTCCTGCAGTTCCTTTGCCAGCTTTTCATCCGGGGTGTAGCCGCTCTTGAGCACAACAAAGGCTTTGGGTTTGATCAGATCGTTGGCGTCGCGCTTGGCTACCACGGCGCATTGCGCCACGGCCAGATGCTCCAGCAGAGTTGCTTCCACCTCGAGAGGGGAAACCCAGATGCCGCTTACTTTTATTGCGTCGCCCGAGCGGCCGCGATGAACAAAGTAATCATCTTCATCCACCATAGCGCAGTCACCTGTTTTCATCCAACCGTCGAGATAGGATTCCTGGTTTTGCTCGGGTTTATTCCAGTATCCACAGGTGACGGAATTGCTTTTCACCCACAGGTCTCCCACCTCTCCCTTCGGGACCTCGTTGCCCTTTTCATCAAGCAGCTTTACCTGGTATCCGGGCAGAACAGTTCCGCAGAGTCCGGGCCTGACTTTTCCCGGATGGCTGGAGATGTAAATCCAACTCACTTCGGACGATCCCAGGCCATCGAGTATCTCCACTCGAAACCTGTCGTACCATCTGTTGTAGAGAACCGGGGGTAAAGCTTCTCCCGCTGAAGTGCATATTCTTAAGAAATTCAGGTCGGGATTGAGCCCGTTTTCCTCCAGGTGTTGAAGCATCTGAGCGTAAGCAGTGGGGACCGAGAAAAACATAGTCGGGCGATATTTTTGCAGATTCTCCAAAACCCCGGCCGGGACCGGGCGGTCTTCAACCAGGGCCACTGCGGCGCCGTAGTAAAAAGGCAATTGAAGCCCCATATTGAGCCCATAGGAAAAAAACAGCTTGGGGACACCATAGCAGATGTCATCGGGCGTAAACCCGATAGTGCTTCCGTAGACCTCTATAGCGTATACCAGGTCCTTATGAAGGTGAACCACCCCTTTGGGCTTGCCTGTTGTGCCGGAGGTATAAAGCCAGTAGGAATGATCCAGCTTGCTTGTTTGATACATTTCCAGAGAGGGCGAGGCAGCTTCGATGATTTCATCAAGGGAGGGTATACCGTCGATTTTTTTGCCCCTTACCACGATTTTTATTCCGGAACTGGACACGTCCTTGATTTTGGGCAGCAGGTCTTCCTCAACCACCAGGGCCGAAGCTTCGGAATCCTTTATGAAATATTCGAGATCAGACTGCGTAGCAAGAATATTTACGGGCACCGGGACCGCCCCCATCTTCATCGCACCCAAATACACGGCTATCCAGTCGGGGCTGTCGTACATCATCATTACTACCCGGTCGCCTTTCTTTAACCCCAGCCTGGAAAAGGCATTTCCCACCCGGTTTGTCAGCTCGAATATATCCTTGTAAGTGACCCTCCGGTCTTTGTAGTAGACCGCAACCCGGTCTCCCCTACCTCCTTCTATGTGCCGCTCAAGATACAGGCTCACCATGTTGAATTTTTCGGGTAAAGAGAAGCCTTCTTCCCATGGCCTCATGCAGATGTCATTTAGACCCATAAATGTGCCTCCTCCCGGATACGGCTCCCTACCGAGTCGCCATGAACGATTTGTCCGCTCAAGCTGCAAACAGTTGCCGGATCTCTTCTCCAACCTCCAGCATAAGTTTCGAGCAGGATTTCATCTCTTCATCTTTGAGCAGACCGTTTACACCAATTACCCAGATCGCTACCTGCGGGTCCTTCTTCCCGGTTTTTAACGGGATCGCCAGCGCCTTGATTCCTTCTATATATTCCCCCTGGTCCCAGGCTATGCCATCCACCCTGGTCTGTTGGATCATCTGCTTGAATTCAGCCTTCGATACGCAGGAGATAGGAGTGAATTTCCTCAGTGTAATCCCGGAGAGCAAGTCGTCCACCTCATCATCGGCCAGGTGGGACAAAAGCGCCTTTCCATGAGCCCCCGCAACAAGAGGAATCTGAATCCCGATTTCAGAAGAGATCCTGAAATTGAACCCGGAGTCTGCTTTGTCGAGAATTATCGCCCTGAGCCCGGAGCGCATTCCCAGAAAGGCGGAAAGATTTGTCTCGCTACTGATCTTTTCGAGATAGGGATGGACCGTGCGGATCAGATTGGACCCCTTTTCCGCGGCCTTCCCCAGCGTGTAGAGCTTGGGACCGAAAATGTATTTGCCGCCGCTGTTTTCCAGGACGCCCAATTCTTCAAGGGTGTGAACCATACTAAAGACGGTGCCCTTGTGCATTTTCAATTTCGCAGCGATTTCACTGATGCCCAAAGGCTCTTTTTTCCTGGCCATCAGCTCCAGGGTCTCAAAACCCCTGATCAACGCATTAACTTTTTTGAATTCCATCCAAATGCCCGCGCCTTTCGTTCCGTTTTATATGGAAAACATCGGTTTTCTTTTTCCCATATCCACTTACATTTGTCAAGATGGATTGAGGGAATTTAAGGATTTAGGAATTGAGGAATTGAGGGAGTTTTTAGTTTTGAGTAAGCTTGCAGGGGCCTTGCGCGAGTGAGAGGTTTTGGGGGAGCATTGAGTTATCAGAATAGCGAGAGATGCTCGATCGAACCGAGAACTAAAAACTCAAAACTGAAAACTCTTTAGTTATTAAGGCTGTGGATTGGGGCGGGGATTCTGCCGCCAAGGGAGATGAATCCGGCGGAGCAGTCTGTGCCCGACACAGGTATAATTGTTGCCTCGCCCAGCAAGCCGCCGAATTGAGCTTTGTCGCCGGCTTTTTTACCCGGGACCGGAATAAGCCTTGCCGCAGTCGTCTTTTTGTTTATTACTCCTATCGCCATCTCATCGGCTATTATCGCGGCAAGGGTTTCGGCCGAAGTATCACCGGCCAGGGCTACCATATCCAGCCCGACCGAGCATACGCTGGTCATAGCCTCGAGCTTTTCGAGCGAAAGAAATCCGCGGCGGGCCGATTCGGCGATATTGAGATCTTCGCTGACCGGAATGAACGCGCCGCTAAGGCCTCCCACGTATGAGCTTGCGAAGGCGCCTCCCTTTTTTACTGCATCGTTTATGAGCGCCAGGGCGGCGGTTGTGCCCGGAACGCCGATGCTGCCAAGCCCCAGGCTTTGAAAGATCTCTCCGACGCTGTCTCCCACGTTGGGGGTTGGAGCTAGTGAAAGGTCCACCACCCCGAATGGAACTCCAAGGCCATCGGCTACGCGCCTGCCGATAAGTTCGCCGACCTTTGTCACCTTGAAGGCAGTATGTTTTATGATTTCCGAGATTTGCCCCAGGTCGAGCCCGGGATTTGCCTCACGTGCGCGGTCCAGAGCTTTCTTTACCACACCCGGGCCGCTAACCCCGACGTTTATGACCGTATCCGGTTCGCCCACACCGAGGAAGGCGCCTGCCATGAAAGGAATGTCTTCGGGAATGTTTGCGAATACGCATAACTTTGCGCATCCGATCCCGTCCCGGTCTTTGGTGAGTTCGGCTGCCTTCCTGATCGTCTTGCCCATCAGGTAGACCGCGTCCATGTTGATGCCCGCGCGAGTGGACGCCACATTTATCGAAGAACAGACGTGTTCGGTTTCCGCAAGCGCCTCAGGTATGGCTTCGATAAGGGCAAGGTCCCCGCTGGTAAAACCTTTTTCCACAAGAGCGCTGAACCCGCCAATGAAATCTATGCCGACTCCCTTCGCCGCCCGGTCCAATGCCCTGGCGACCTCGACCATCTGAGCAGGCCCGCATGAGCATGCGGCCACCGCAATCGGACTCACCGCAATCCGCTTGTTCACGATCGGGATGCCGTAGCGTACCGACACCTCGTCGCAAACCTTCACCAAATTGCGGGCAACAGCGCCGATTTTAGAACTCGCCTTTTCGATGAATCTCGCCGGTTCATCGCTCGCGCAATCCAAAAGGCTTATGCCCAGCGTGATGGTTCGGACGTCGAGATGTTCGTTTTTCAGCATCTCGAGTGTAGAAAGGACTTCTTTATTAGTAAGCACGGGATAGACTCCGGACTAAGAAATGATGAATGCGGAATGATGAATGGCGATCAGTCATCACTCATCATTGCTTACATGGTATCAGACCCTGTGGATGGCTTCGAAAATCTCCCTGTGCTGAAGACTTACGTCCAGGTCCAGTTCGCCGCCCCGCTTATAGAGCGCTTCCCGAAAAGAGTTCTGGTCCACAGCGACGGGAATGTCCACTTCATAAATCATCGTGTTTTCATGCGGATCGTCTCCGCCCCTGAAAACCGCTTTTAAATTCGATATATTGACACCGAAGCCCGCAAGCAGCTCAGTTATGCCTGCGACCAAGCCCGGGCGGTCGGGTCCCATGGTAGTGATGACGAAAGGCTCGCTCGGAGGAGGTTCCCATACTCCGGTTGATTCCATTTGGCGAAGGAGGACCGAAAGACCCATGGGATCGAGCTCTTCACACAAGCGGCGGCTGAGTTCGCGGGCTGAGAGCGATTTTGGAAGGGAGGCGATGAATACGCCGGCGAATTCGGTTTGGAGAATGCTTTGACTGACGTCTTCTATGTTGCATCCGTTAAGGAAAAGCACCCGGGACACAGCGGCTATTATGCCTGGCCTGTCGTGGCCGACTACGGATACAATTACTTTGCTCATACAGGTTCTTCGTCCGCAAAAGAAGCCAGTTCACGAATGAGGCGAAGTGATTCCATGGCTTCGGCCGGATCAACCACATGGAGAGCAAACCCGGCATGGACTATTACATAATCACCAATTTTGGGTGCTTCGGGAAGAAGCAGAAGAGACGCCTTTCTAAGTGAGCCGGCAATTTGCACGGTTGCAACCGCATCATCGATCTGCACTATTTCCCCCGGGATCGCCAGGCACATTGCACTTACCTCTCTTTAGGGATCATACCACCCGTATCTTTTTGACAGGCGCTTCCACTTTTTCCCAGGAGCCTCCCGCTTTTTCAATTTCCTTCAAGACAACCGCTACAAAGTCCTCCATGCGGTTTCGAACCGGTTCGGTGAGTTCGGTGCTCCAGGATGTCCAGTCTCCAGGCTCGATTCCGATCACGACTGTCTCAGGCTTGTTCCCAAGCTCTTCCGCGTAGATAAGGGTTTCCACTATATTCAATTCATGAAGCGAGCTTTTGTAGGGGATTTTCTTAGACAGGTCCTTTTCCGGGATGCGGTATATGGCGCCCGGGGCCCCGCCTCCGCGCACGATATCCACAACTATCGCAAACCGGGACCGGCAGATGGGTTCAAGGAGCTTTAAGCCCAGCGTTCCCCCATCATAGAGTTCCACGTTTTCCGAGAAGACGTATTCATCTTCAAGCTTCTCGATTACGCGAACCCCGGTCCCCTCGTCACCGAGCAGGATATTTCCGACTCCAAGCACCAGTATCATGTAAATGCAGCCTTTAGTGGCCAGTCTTTAGTGGCCGGTAAATACAGTTGCCAAGTGGCCAGTCCATAGGATTGGGTAGCGTATCAGGGGTTTGCTTTGGAGTCAAGCCTTCCCGCGTTCCCTTGAAAGGGTTGACGGTTACCGGACAATCCCGCTCAGACCCCTGGTAAGAACAACGCTACAAAATGGAGCATTCTTCCTTTGTACAATGGCAATACAGAGAGGATCAAACCGAACCCATCTCGATTGACACCATAACCTAAAACATTCTATTCTGGTAATGTTTATGGGGTCTTGCCGCGGTTTAATCACCCGATGCATTTAAGAGGAGCAGGGCATGAGAGATGAAGAGAAAACCAAGGAGCACCTCATCCAAGAGCTTTTGGAATTGCGCAAACAGATCGCTGATTCGCAAGCATCCCGCTCGTTTGTTATCCCGCAAAGCGTAGGGCAGGAGCAAACGGATCATCGGCGGGCTCACCTGATAAACGGGATCGAGGAGGTTCTGCGCGAAAGTGAGCTTTTTAACCGTTCGATCGTGAATGCTCTCTCAGCCCATATAGCCATCCTGGATGAGAATGGATTTATTCTTTGCACCAACCGCTCATGGCAGGTGTTCGCAAAATCTAACGAACTGGCTTCTAATCCCGACATGACCGGAGTTAACTACTTTTCCACCTGTGACCGGGCAACCGGATTACGGGCGGAAGAAGCCCCCGTGGCCGCCGCCGGTATCCGGGAGGTCATCTCGGGAACAAGGGATTCATTCGAACTGGAGTATCCGTGCCACTCACCGGATGAGAAGCGTTGGTTCAATATGCGGGTTACCCGGTTTAAAGATCAGGAGTCGCCCATGGTAGTGGTGGCTCACGAGAATATCACTGAACGCAAGCTGGCGGAAGAGGCCCTGGCGAGGCAGAATGCGCGAATTCAGGCCGTTTTGGACAGCATGCCGGCGGGCGTGGCCTTGTACGAAGGGGAGCCCCTAAAACCGGTGCTGGTCAACCCTATGGCGGAAGAGTTACTGGGCCGAGGCTTTCCAGCCGCGATCGCACGCGGTGATCTGGCCGCATACTTTCAGGCATACCACGCCGGCACAGACGAGTTCTATCCTATCGAGTCGATGCCGATTATTAGGGCGATGTCCGGAGAGTCGGTCTCTGTTGATGACATGGAGATAGAGCGTCCGGACGGCACCAGGATCAGGCTGGAGGTATTTGGCGCACCGGTTTGCGATTCCGCAGGGAGCATCACCGGAGCGGTTTCGATATTCCGGGACATCACGGAGCGAAAAAGGGTAGAGGAGGCGTTGCGGGAGAGCGAAGAGAAGGCCCGTCAGCGTGCCGAGGAATTGGAGAAACTGATGGACCTGGCTCCCATTGTTATATGGGTAGCTCATGATCCGCAGTGCCTTAACATAACGGGCAATCGGGCAGCCAACATTCTCTTTGAAGCTGAAGAACTCGAGAATGTATCCGCCGGCCGCCCTGCCGGTGAGGGCGTTGAGCAGCGGCGGTTTTTCCGGCATGGGCGGGAGGTAGCTGCCGAGGAACTCCCGATGCAATATGCGTCCCTCCATGGCATGGAAGTGCAGAACCAGGAAATAGAGGCGCTGCTTCCCAGCGGCAGGCGCGTAACGATGCTGGGTTCGGCCACTCCGCTCCTGGATAATCGAGGCTTTGTCCGCGGATCCATCGCCGGCTTTATGGACATAACGGAGCGCAAACGGGCAGAGGAAGACGCGCGCACCCAGAGACAAACATTGGAAAGGATATTTGAGAGTGCACCTTACATCATGATGCTCGTAGACAAAGACGGGCGCGTAACCAAGATAAACCGAACCGGCGCTACTTTTTCCGGCAAGCCTCAAGAAGAGCTTCTTGGTCTTCTCGGAGGCGAGGTGTTCAACTGTTTGAATTCTCTCGATGGATCGGGATGTGGGAAGAACGTGGAATGTAGTCATTGCCCGGTGAGAACCAGGGTAATGCATACCTTCCAAACAGGAGAGAGCATCTATAACGCCGAAGGATGCATGACGGTTCGAAAAGGCTCAACAGAGGTTCCCGTCGATATGCTCATATCCACGGTGCTTGTCAAAGATAGAGACTCAGATACTGTACTCGTTACTATCGCGGACATCACCGAACGCAGGCAGGCACAGAAAGCCCTTCGTGAAAGCGAAGAGCAGTTCCGCAGACTTGCTGAATCCAGTGCCGATGCCATCATACGCTATGACAGAGAATGCAGGCACCTCTATGTGAACCCTACCTGTGAGAGGGTTACGGGCATTCCGGCTGAAGAATTTATCGGAAGGACACATCGGCAATTGGGCTTTGGCGTGGAACAAAGTAAAGAGTGGGACAAAAGGATAAGAAAGGTCTTCGACACGGCAGAGCCCGAGCACTGGGACTTTGAGTTCGAAAGTGCCCGGGGGCGGATGTATTTTGACTGGAGAGTCGTGCCCGAGTTCTCCGAGGATGGAACAGTGAAGACGGTTCTGGGTGTGAGCCGTGACATTACCGAGAGAGTGCAGGTGGAGCACGCGCTGCGAAAAAGCGAGGAGAGGTTTCGTGAACTTGCGGAGAACATCCGTGATGTTTTTTGGGTTATGACCCCTGATGAGGTGCTCTACATAAGCCCGGCCTATGAAGAAATATGGGGCAGGAGTTGTGAGAGCTTGTATGAAAATCCTGCCTCATTTATGGAATTGGTGCATCCGGAGGACAGGGTGCGAGTGCGGCCAGTCCCCATAGTCGGCCACGAAGGGAAGGCTCCTTACAGCGAGGAATATAGAATCATCCGCCGGGATGGAACGGTGCGATGGATCCGGGCTCGCTCTTTTCCCATATTGGAGCAAGGCAGGATAGTGCGAACCGTGGGGATTGCCGAGGATATCACTACCAGCAAGGAGGCCGAGGAATTTCTCTGCATCGAAAGAGACCTTGTTTTCGGGCTGGGATCATCCGGCAGCTTGGTGGAAGGGATGAAATACCTGTTGAAAGCCTGCCTCAAATTCGAAGGGTTGGACTCCGGAGGCATCTATCTGGTCGAGAGTGAAACGGGGGCGCTGAAGCTTATCTGTCACCAGGGATTGTCGGAAGGTTTTGCAGAGCGCGTGTCGTTCTTTGATCACACCTCTTCCAAGGCGAATGTTACCATGCAGGGCCAATCCGGCTATTGGTTCAGACCGTTCGGCAATCTCGAAAGGGTCGATCTGCTTGAGCAGGAGGGCCTTTTGGCTTTTTTGGCCATCCCGGTAAAATCCGAGGGAAAAGTCGTTGCACTGTTAAACCTTGGCTCCCACGTACAGCCTGAAATCCCCCGAAATGTCCGAGTCGCTTTTGAAGTCATTGCAGCTCACATCGGAGGGATCATCTCCCGTGTCAGGCTAGGGGATACCGTCAAGGCCCAGGGCGAGCGTCTCCATGAAGCGAATGCGGCCCTTAGGGTGCTCCTCAAGCAGAGAGAAGAGGATCGAACCGAACTTGAAGAATCGCTCCTGAAAAATGTCAAACTCCTGATCACGCCCTATCTGGAAAAGCTGAAGAGAAGCCGTCTGGCTGGCGACCAGAGGAACTTTCTCGAAATAATGGAATCTCACCTGCAGGAAATTACTTCCCCGTTTGTGCACAAAATCTCAGCCCGTATGCTGGGACTCACCCCTACTGAAATCCGCGTCGCAGACCTCATTCGGCAAGGGAAGCACACCAAGGAGATGGCCGACCTCCTCGGCATCTCCGAGCGGGCCGTCATTTTTCATCGACAGGGCATCCGCAGGAAGTTCGATATGACCGGCAAGAAACTCAACCTCCAGACTTATTTAGGCACGCTGCAGTAGTTACAGTATTCCCCTGTCATTACACTGCTGATCTTTTGTTAAACATCATCGATTTCCGTCTGCTATATTGGTATCCTCAGTTCACGAGAGAGCAAGGAAGTCCTGGCGGAGAGATCCGGCTTTTGAGCTGTTCGGGCACCCATCCTCAATATGGTGGTCGTGTGAGGTTTGAAAGATGCTGGGGACTAAAAAAATCCTGATTGCCGATGACCAAGCGATCTTTAGAGAAGCATTGAGAACGCTTTTGTCCTCCAATCCGGCATACGAAGTGGTTGGGGAGGCGGAGGACGGCCTTGAGGCCATCCGCTTTGTGGGATCCCGAAAGCCTGGTCTTATCCTGATGGACCTCTCGATGCCAAGGATGGGCGGAGTGGCAGCGATTCTTCAGATTAAAAAGCTGAGCCCATCCACAAAAATCCTCGTGCTCACCGGTCACAAGAGTGATGATCATATTCTGACTGTTTTTGAAACCGGAGCCGATGGGTATGTTCTCAAGGACGACACTTACGGCGAGTTGATGCTGGCCATCGACAATATATTTTCAGGCAGAAGCTACATTAGCCCGGGTATTTCGGAAACGGTGATCGAGGGGTATCTCGAGAGAAGAAAGGATTTCGAACCATTCGACTCATTCGATACTCTCACACACCGCGAACGCGAAGTCCTCAAAATGGTAGCGGAGGGTCACAGAAACAAGGACATCGCCGATTATCTTTGCATAAGCAATAAAACCGTTGAAAAACACCGCGCAAACCTGATGAAAAAACTTGACCTGCACAACGCTTCATCCCTTACCGCATTTGCCATTGAAAAAGGGATGATAGCAGCATAAAGGTACAGTAATGAACTGCTTACGAATTCTCACCTTGTGGCCGATTCGGGCAAAGTTACTGCTCTTGATTCTATCGCCCGTCATGTCCGCTTTTGGAGCGGTCATCAGGTCCTATATCCTGGAACGCAGACATGAAATCGAGACGGCGGAACACAGTTCCTTACTGCTGGTGCGCAGTTTGGCAGCTCAGCAGAAGGAAATCGAGATCAGCACAAAAGAGGTGCTTGGAGAGCTTGCCCAGTCGCCTGAGGTACAAACGCTTGATGTGCGGGAGTGCAACGATCTTCTTCGTAAATTAAACTTCCGGTATCCCTATTATTCTATCCTGGGGGCTCTGACACCGGATGGGAATCTGTTCGCGTCTTCAGTACAATTTGGACCTGGAATTGTAAATATCTCGGACCAGAAGCACCTGAATGATGCCATAAGATCTCAAGATTTTTCTGCAGGTGAATATTCGGTAGGCAGGGTCACCGGAGTCCAGACGATCCACTACGCCTACCCTGCACTTGATTCCCGAAAACATCTTATTGCGGTTGTCACCGCCGGCTTCAAACTGGACATGTATGCGGGATACGTAGCTAAGGCGAATCTGCCGCTCGATTCCGTGGTGGTTATCACGGATAGTAGAGGCATACGCCTGTATCGTTCACCGAAAAGCGAGGCGGCAGTGCTGGGCCAATCCATTCCCAGCCAAGAATTTGAACATATGTCGGGCAATCTCGACGAAGGATCCTTTGAAGGAATTGCCAGCGATGGCAATTATCGTATCAATGCGTTCAAAAGATTGTGTCTTAAGGAAGGATCGTCCCCATATCTTTATATGACTGTCGGAATCGTCAAGAACAAACTACTCAAAAATGCCAACTTTATATTTTCCAGCAGTTTATTATTCTTAGGACTTGCAGGTTTTGCCATACTGGCTATTGTGTGGATTTTTCCAGTTTCACCGAGAAAACCGGCTAGCTAGTGTCCATCCGGAAACTCCGAATTGGAAACTAGCTGATTTCGTATTGATGCTGATGCCTCCGGACTCCCTTGCCGGGGCATCAGCATCCGAATTCGAGCCGTCAAAATCCAGTTCAAAAAATCAAAACAGCATTTGCTATTTCGGCCAAGTTGCTGCCCGATCAGCGATTCACGGCGCTCTTAGAGTTCATAATCTCCGACCATGTCGAGAACAAACTCTCCGGCAACTGGTCCGGCTTTGACTGTGAAGGTGCCGTTACCTGTCATGTTTGCCAGCTTGCCTGTGCCCTTGTAGACTTTCCAGGTTCCCTGGGTCAGCTTGTTTGCAGCCTCGCGGCGACCCTCGTATGAAGAGTAAATTGCTCCATCTTGAAAGGTAGTTATGGCATAGCCCTTCATCTCTCCCGTACCGGCAATCCGGTCATGGAAAGTGACGCTTCGGCGGGAAATAAATTGGCCGGCAACACCCACCTGATATTCGATCGGTTCCCCCTCCATTTCCACCAGCATCAGGGTATGGTCGAACTGATCGTGGACGTAGAGCGATTCCCGGCGGGTTATAACCAATCGATAAGTTGCTTTTCGCTTCATTGTTTTCTCCTGCATCACGGTGTGCGTTATGAATCCAAACCGCGTCTTCAGGTCGGATTCTGCCTGAAAAAACTTCCCGAACGACCCTAAGGCCACAAAACTATACGATTTCCCGATTTTCACTACCACTCATGAGTGAGGTTCGGCTCCCCCCATCCTTTGCGTACCACAAACTCCACAAAGCTGCGAACGTCTTTGCCTGCAGTAGCCGCAGTATAGAGATAGTATGGACGTCTAAGCGGATAAGTTCCATCCCCGATCGTACTCCTCGTTGCGCTAACCGGCAGCGAATGCTCATCCTTTGCGATGTTCAGGAGCTTGATCCTGGACTCGGGGCCCGGGAATGGGTCCCGCATTCTGACGTAAGCTATGGAGCCTGCTGTTTCTGCAACCCTTTTCATTATCACCGGGAAGTCCGGCAGAGTGATTGCGGTTTTGGTGATGGGAACTCCGCCGAGGATGCCGTTTTCCACAAACAATAACGTGCCGGGATGCTTATCGCCCGATTTGAAAACTGTAATAGCTTGATCTTTCCCGTTAATATCCTTCCAGTTGACGATTTCACCAGTGAATATCTTTCTTATACGGTCTATGGAGAGTTCATTTACCGGGTTCTGCAGATCGGTAATAATGACTATCCCGCCGTATCCTATCAAATGTTCGTCGAGTTGAAGCCCCTTGACCTTTGCCGCCTCGCTTTCCTGAGCGGTGATTTTGCGTGAAGCCATAGCTACATCGGTCTCACCTGCAATGAGAGCTTTCATCCCTTCATCGACCAATGAATTGGGGGATACGATTATAGCAACATTAGGATGGGCTTTCATATAGAGCATGGCAAGACTGCGAACTCGGCCCCACATGGAATCCGAGCCCGTCACTTTGATGGGGATCTTTGTCTGAGCGGCCGAGGGCAGACCGCCTGCAATGAAAAATGTCGCCACGAGGATGGCGATTATGAGTATCTTCTTCACTTGCTCTCCTTTTGCTTCGAAGCGCCCTTCAAAATAAGTCAACCGGAATAATGTATCAAGTTGTGCGCTATGCATCGAAACTGCATTTTCGGGCGGAATCCTTATCGCAGGTGGTGAGTGATAGCCGCAAGGGCATGTCCAAACTACAGTGGCCGGAAAAAGATTCTTTCCGGCCACTTAGGACTTAGGACTGGCCGCTTGGCCACTCGTTACTGTTTTTTGGAGACCACCGGCCACTTGGCCGCTGGCGACTTTTACACAACTTCAAACTTGTAGACTTCATTGCTTTCGGTATCGATCACATGCACGCCGCAGGCGATGCAGGGATCAAAAGAGTGAATGGTGCGAAGGATCTCGACTGGCCTTTTGGGATCGACGACCGGAGTCCCTATAAGCGCGTGTTCCAGAGGACCCATCTTATCGGCGGCATCGCGCGGACCGATATTCCAGGTTGACGGCACCACCATCTGGTAGTTGGCGATTTTCTTGTCTTTTACGCTGATCCAGTGTCCCAGAGCGCCGCGTGGAACATCGTTTAAGCCTGCGCCCATGCCTTCCGAGGGCATCTCTTCCCATGGCCGACCGTCGCAGATGTTAAGGTCGCCGCTTTTGACGTTTGCAATCAACTGGCCAAGCAAAGTACCCATGGCCTCGCCTATGACCTTGGTCTCAATCGCCCTGGCCGCGACTCTGCCCAGGGTGGAGAAAAGCGCGTCAGCAGGTATGGCCAGATGTTTCAATACCGCGTCAACATTTTCCTTCACTGCCGGAACACCCTTGCCGTAGGCGATCAGAACGCGCGCTAGCGGGCCTACTTCCATCGGTTCGCCTTTGTAGCGCGGCGCCTTCATCCAGCTGTACCGGGCTTCAGTATCGTACTTGTCGAACTTGGGCTTGGTTTCGCCGTTGGCCGGGTTGAGTCCCTTCGGATCGCCTTCGTACCAGCTATGCTTGATTTCCTCGGTAATCAGGGAGACATCGACCGGCTCGACTTTGGCCAGGTTGCGGTTGAAAATCGCCCCGCGCGGCATCAGGAAACTGTCGGGTTCCTTGGGTCCCATCGGGAAATCGCCGTAGGCCAGAAAGTTCTGCGTCCCGCCGATCTTTGCCCAATCCTTGTAAAAGGGCGCAACCGCAAGCACGTCCGGAATATAGACGTCGTTTACAAAAGCCATTGTTTCCAACCACAGGTACTTGAATTCGGCGATCCTGTCAGGGGTGAGGTCCGTTGCGCAGGTTACGCCGCCCAGATACATGCTCTGGACATGCGGGTTTTTGCCCCCGAATATTGCCATCAGCCTTGCAGTGCGGGCTTGTTGCTTCAATGCCATAATATAATGGGCAACCGCCATCAGGTTGGCTTCAGGTGGGAGCTTATATGCCGGGTGGCCCCAATAGCCGTTGGCAAAAGGCCCGAGCTGGCCGCTTTCTACAAACTTTTTGACTCTCGCCTGCACGGCCTTGAAATCATTTACGCCGGCTTCGGGGCTGTTGGGGGAAAGCTTTGTGGCAAGCTCCGCCGTTTTTTTCGGATCGGCCTTGAGCGAGCTTACAATGTCCACCCAGTCGAGCGCATGCAGGTGATAGAAATGCACCATATGATCATGAAGATATTGCGATCCGTGCAGCAAAGTTCGGATTATCCGCCCGTTGTCGGCCATTTTGGAGCCAAGCGCGTCATCCACCGCCCGAATCGACGACAAGGCATGAACATAGGTGCACACGCCGCAGGCGCGCTGGGTAAACAGGTTTGCGTCCCTTGGGTCCCTGCCCTGGAGCATTATTTCGATCCCGCGGAAAAGCGTCGAACTGCTCCATGCGTTTGTGACTTTTCCATTCTGCACTTCCACTTCTATTTTGAGGTGACCCTCAATCCTGGTGATCGGGTCTATTACCACTCGTGCCATAATGGTTTCTCCTTATTTGAAAAACGGATCCCTTGTGTCTCTTCATACCGCTCAATGTCCCACCCGATCAGGATGATTTAAAGAAGGGAGTGGACTTATCCCAGAAATTGGGCTCGCTGCAACCGATACATGGATGTCCGGCCTGAACGGGCCAGCTTGTTCCGTCGTTCCACTTGACCTTAGGGCAGTTGTTGTAGGTATCGGGGCCTTTACACCCCATCTGATACAGACACCAGCCTTTTCTGGCTTCATCGGAATTGAAGCTGGTCACGAATTCGCCTGAATCAAAATGAGACCGTCTCGGGCACTGGTCATGAATGAGCTGCCCGTAGGCGAAAAGAGGTCTTCCCTTATCGTCGAGTTCGGGGAGCTTGCCAAACAGCAGAAAATTTACAACCGTTCCCACAAAGTTTATCGGATTTGGAGGACACCCCGGAATATTGACGGTTTTGAGCCCTGTGACTTCACTTACGCTCTTGGCCTGCGTCGGATTTGGAGCCGCCGCAGGAAGGCCGCCGTACGAGGCGCAGGTCCCGATGCAAATGGTGGCCATCGCCTTGGGGCCGACTTCCTTTATCAACTCCAGCATCGTTTTGCCGCCCACTGTTCCAAAATTACCGTTATCTCCGGTGGGAACGGCGCCGTCGACGACCAGGATGAATTTCCCGGCATTTTTGGTAATGGAATCACGCAGTGATTTTTCCGCTGCTTCGCCCGAGGGGGCCATAATAGTTTCATGATAGTCCAACGAAATAATGTCGAGCACTAACTGATCGATCCACGGATACATGGTTCGTAGAGTGCTTTCAGCGCAACCGGTGCATTCCGCCAACGCCAGCCAGATAACAGGCGGGCGCGGGGCGTTTGCCAACGCAGCAGCTACTTTCGGCACGTAAGCTGAGGACAGTCCCATTGTTGCGGTAAGGGTGGTGCAGTACTTCATAAAATCTCTTCGTGAGATTCCCTTCCGCTCCAGTCTTTCCAAAAGACCTTTTCCTTGACTCATAAGAGCTCCTCCTGCAGGCCATAAAGCAAAAAAAGTATATTATGGTTCCGAACAATCCTGTACCACGCCATTGAATCTATTAGATGAAGTCAATATGGAATGCAACGATTTTGTCAGTTATTTGTAATGAGGAGAGAGTTTTTGCTTTTCCTTTTGTCAAAGCCGGATTAAATAGCCGCTGACGGATGGGAATCGGGGGGCAATGCTGTTGGCTTAAGCTCAAGTATTCTCACGCGATCGACAACTCGCGCAATCCGGCGATTCCTTCGAGAGGCCACGGTCGATCTTGATCAGCGAAGCCGCGAAGAAAAGAAAGAATGAGGGAATCTCTCACTTCTGCCCGGCGTCATTTTTGTTTTTCTTCGCGCCTTCGCGTCTTCGCGTGAGAGAATCTCCGTCTCAAGTCACCGGCTTTGATCGGGGCGGGACGCCCTGAGATTGGGAATCCGGCATCCGTCACCGCTTAGAAAGAGAAGTCTACCGCATGTTTAAAAAAACTCTAAAATATTTATGGCCTTACAGGTTTGCGTTTTTGATCGCCCTCGCTCAGGTTGTTATCATGAGCGGCTGCGAATTGCTCAAGCCTTGGCCGCTGAAGATCATAATTGATAACGTCCTGAGCGGGAAACCGGCCCCGTGGGGCCTGGAAAAGCTCTATACACCCGCAGCCCTTTTGATCCTGGCTTCGGTTAGCCTGGTCATCATCTATCTGTTTCTGGGCGCCATTACGCTGCTGAACAACTATACGACCATCAAGATAGGCCAAAAGATGGTCAATGACATGCGCCGGGACCTCTACGGCCATCTCCAGAAGCTCTCGCTTGCCTTTCACAACCGCAGGCAGGTGGGAGATCTTCTCTACCGGGTTACCGCCGACACTTATGCCATCCAGAGCCTGACAATGAACGGAGTTTTCCCGATTGTGACCGCTGTGGCTCTGCTGGCGGGTATGTTCATAGTGATGATGAAGATCGACTGGGAGCTTACCCTGCTTTCTCTTGCCGTGTGTCCTGCGCTGCTGGCGTCCATCCTGTTGATGAGCGGCCGTATAACAGAGGCGGCGATGCTTGCGCGCCGGCAGGAAAGCGAGGTCTACACCGTCGTGCAGCGGGCGATGTCGGCCATACGGATCATCCAGGCCTTCACCAAGGAAGAGGAAGAGCACCGCAAGTTCATGAGCGCAAGCGTTTCGAGCCTCGGAGCAAGCCTCAGGTTGTACACACTTCAGACATTTTATTCCGGCGTTGTCAATGTGGTGATGGCCGTAGGGACCGCACTGGTAGTCTGGGTGGGGGCCAGGCATGTATTGTCCGGGCAGCTTACGATCGGAGAGATAATAATCTTCACAACATACCTGGCCTCGCTCTATGGTCCGATGAATACCATCTGCCAGACCTGGGGGCTGATTCAGGGCGCTAAAGTTGGTGTGGAGCGGGTTTTCGAAATACTCGATGTAGAAAAAGACCTTAAGGAAGGCCTCCGCGCGTTCCCAAAGTCGGGGACCAGGGGAGAAGTGATCTGGGAAAATGTCAGCTTTGATTACGTAGCCGAGCAGCCGGTGCTGAAAAACATCAACCTGAGCGTCAAGCCCGGTGAAAAAATCGCCTTTGTGGGTCCGACGGGAGTCGGGAAATCGACGCTGGTCAGCCTGATTGCGAGGTTCTATGATCCGTGCGGGGGCAGGGTCCTTATAGATGGTGTCGACATTCGCGATTACCAGTTGAAGTCGCTGCGGAGTCAAATTTCCATGGTGCTTCAGCCTCCATTGGTTTTTCCGGTTTCGGTGAGTGAGAACATAGCCTATGGCAGACCTGAAGCCGGAATTGAAGAGATTATCTCGGCAGCCAAACTCGCACGGATTCATGATTCGATAGATAGGCTGCCCGATAAATATGAGACCCTGGTTGGCGAGCAGGGCGCAACGCTTTCGGAAGGCGAGCGGCAACGGATCACTATCGCTCGCGCTATTTTGCGAAACTCGCCGATCCTGATCCTGGACGAGCCGACCTCTTCGGTTGACGTGGAGACCGAAGCTCTCATAATGGAAGGCTTGGAACAGCTAACGGCCGGCCGCACGACATTTATCATCGCCCACAGGCTTTCGACTGTCCGCAAAGCGGACAGGATTGTCGTGCTGGGAAAAGGGGAGATTATCGAGCAGGGCTCTTTCAATGAACTATTAAGGGCGCATGGCGCCTTCGCCGCCCTATATCAGTCTCAATTCGGCCTTGACGAATCGCCAGAGGCGGTTCGGTAAAAAGAGGCCGTTGCATCACGGTTAAGTTGCATTAATGTATCTTTGCGATGGATTCAGGGTATTATATTTGCTATAAATTTCCGGGGTTTCGAAAAAATTGCATAAATCATTGACATTGTCCAAATAGAATTAAGCGCTAGAGGTTTTTCCGTGAAGTATGCGAGCCTTTTTTTTCTCATCTTTATAACTGCCATGCTGAGACCGGTTCCGTGCTCGCCGGAAGAAGTCACAATCGGGCAGTACCTGCAGAATATGTCTGTTCTTTCTCCTGTGGCGGCAAATTCGACCAAGGAGATGCTTCAACAGGGGCAACATCCGAACCTGCCGGCTGAGTCCAAATTCGATCCTTTTTCCTATATACCTCACGGCCGGCTCTCAGTCCCCCCCGGTACCCGGGTGATTATTTTCAGTCCACATCCCGACGATGAATCGATCGCTGCTGCCGGACTTATTCAACGAGTGCTCGAAGGTGAGGGCAAAGTCCGTGTGGTTTTTGTAACCAACGGGGATGGTTACACTTATGCAGTCCGCCTTCGCGTGAAGAATGCGCGCATTAGCGCAAAGGATTTCATCGAGTACGGCAAAAAGAGGCAGGAGGAAGCAGTCCAGGCTATGTGTGAGCTCGGCCTTCAGCCCGAAGACGTCACTTTCCTGGGATTTCCCGATGCAGGCATAGACGATCTGTGGGAATCAAACTGGTCTAACGTTCAGCCTTTCATATCCCCTCACACGCTCTTCGACCGGCCGCACAGGAAAGGATTGAAACGATGGGTAAAATACTCGGGGGTGAGTTTGAGGGATGAGATCGAGAGTGTCATAAAGGATTTTTCTCCCGATTGGGTGGTCCTTCCCGACCCGCGCGACTATCACCCGGACCATGCCGCCGCCGGGATTTTTGTTTTGGACGCCCTCGAAACCCTTTACTCCAACGAAGATGTCCTGCCCTCCAAGGTACTCACGTATCTGGTGCATTACAAAGATTATCCACAGGGCGATGACTGGTCAAAGGAGATTTCAAGCACCGGGGTTGGCGGCTACACCAATGTTTCGAGCAATGTTTCGGGGAAAACTCTTGCCGATACGAACTGGCTGACATTGCCCATGAGTCCCGAAGAAGTCGAAGGCAAACGGCGGGCTCTGCTGTCGCACGCCTCTCAGCTTCAGATGCTGAGTATATTTTTTCGCAATTTTTTGCTGCCTTCCGAGATGTTCGGCAGTCTTAGTTTGACCCAGGTGATTACGGTCCCCCAGGAATACGCCGCCTTCTACAAGCACCCTGCCATTGACGAAGAGCCCGCCGGAATGGTCGGCAAAAGTCCGTAGGCGGTGGGACCGCCAGCCGGGTTCGCCGCCTTCGGCGGCGGCAAGACCCCCCCCCGCTCCTGCCGGATCGGTGTCCGGTACAGGCTCTGGAAGAGGGTGGTAAAATGGAACATGGTCCGCCATCCGGAAAATCGATTACTCCTGTTTTATCAAAGAGGTACATTTTGCGTCCATGAGACGGTATCTGTTATTGCTGTTTTTGCTACACGTTCTGATTTCTCTCTCCCATTTGGTTTTCGCCCAAGACTCGGAAAAACCGATTCCCCGGACTTCCCCTTCGGCAAAGGCCTTCGGACACCCAAAATGGAGCACGGCCGAAATAGGCGGCGTCCAGTGGCTGATCGATCCGGAAGGCAAACCTTTCTATTCAAAGGGAATCAACTTCGTCTCCCCCGGCCTGGACAGCGAAAAAAGCAGGGCGGGAAAGGCGTACTGCTGGTTGAATTTTTGTTCCGGCATCGGTGAGTGGCGCAAACAAATCACAGACCGGCTTCGAGACTGGGGGTTCAATACTCTGGGCGGGTGGTCCGACTGTTCGCCGAACCTGGGGCTCCCGCTCATGGTGGATTTGGAACTCGGCCGAAACTCTCACTTCCACTGGTTCGATCCATTTGATCCGCAAATGGAACAAAAGACCCTGGAAAAGGCCGTAGAACTCACGGCAGCTTACCGGGACAAGCCTCAACTAATCGGTTATTTCAGCGACAATGAAGTCGGCTGGTGGAATTCGTCGCTTTTTATCTGGTTTTTGAAAGCGCCCTGGGAAAACTGCACCAAGCGCTTCCTCTGGAAGATGATCTATGACAATTATGAGGGAAGCTGGGAGGCCCTTCTGGCCGATTGGTCTCCCCCGGTAGGCGCCGGGAATTTTGACGACTTAAAGAAGGCGGGCGCCAGTCTGAAGCTTAGGCCAGGGGGAAACGGCATACGATTGGTGGACAAATTCATGAACGCTTGCGCGAAGCGCTATTACGAGCTGATGTACAAAGCCATTCATGCCGCCCACCCCGGCGCGCTGGTGCTCGGCGACAGGCTTCCGCTCTATTACCACCAGGATGCAATCCTGGCGATGGGCGACAACGTGGACGTGATTTCAACCAACTACAACGTCGATATTGCCGATGGCTGGGTCGCTCCATACTATTTTGACGGCTTACGCAAACTTAGCCATAAGCCCGTCCTGATAACCGAGTTCTTTTTTGCGGCGGCTGAAAACAGAAGCGGCAACCTCAATGAGACCGCTAGAAACATCCACTCAAAACCCGGCCACCTCATGACGGTGGCTACGCAAGCGGAAAGGGCCTGGGGAGCGGGCAACGCCCTGATCAGCTTCGCCAGGTTCCCGAACGTGGCGGGTGCGCACTGGTTTCAGTACTGCGACGAGCCTTGTGGCGGACGCGAAGACGGTGAAGACTACAATATGGGCCTGGTCGATACATCTAACAGGCCGTATGAAACGTTGACCGGGGATTTCAAGAAGCTCAACCCTGAACTCGAATCGGTTCATGCGATGAGCGCCGCCAGGGAAAAGGCGGCGGGAGCGGCGCAAGGGGAAAATAGTTCCGGGGCCGGGCCGGTAAAGATACCCGGAGCGGATTACCGCATTGATCTTTCCGACCAGACGCTCATAGGGTGGGAAAAGGAAAAAACGCTGCTCTCGGGCTTTAGAGCGCCCGCTCCGTATGTTCCCTTTGGAGAAGTGCACCTGACGTGGAAGCCGGAGGGCTTTTACCTTTTCAGCCTGTCGAACACCTACGTAGATCCGAATTTTTTGGATTACAGGAATAAATTTCCCAAATCCGATTCCTTTCAGCTACATTTTACAATCGAGGCTGAAGGCAAACAGAACCATCTGGCCGTGTATCTCATCCCGCAAAACAATCCTTCTTATCCCGACGGGTTTGAGATAAAGACGGAGCTTTTTCGCATCGAAAAGGGCCTCCCGGAGCAAAAACTTCCTTCTCAGGGGCATGTGCTGAGGATAGAAAAATCTCTGCCTCACATGGTTGTCGAAGCTTTTTTCCCCGCAAAATGGTTCGGAGTCGATGAACTGAAGCCGGGGATGCGCCTCAGGGCTAACATCGCGCTGGTCAGCTATTTTCGTGAGTTTGAAATGACCTGGGCTGGGAACCCTCAAATAAAAGAGATATCGGATCCGCGGGATTTCAGGGAAATTGAGCTGGAGTGATGAGGGAGAGCATGCGGAGCAAGGGCCGAAAACCATCTCACGCGAAGGCGCGAAGACGCGAAGAAAAAGCGAAAAGCGGGAATAGATACTCACAATGGTAGCGCCGTCTTCCACGGCGGCGCTCTGAGGTTCCACACGCAAACGTCCATGGCGATGGGGGGTGGCACATAGGGACCCTTTTGCGTGATACGAAGATCGCTCGCCTTTCCCGGGACTCGGAGGGCCTTCTCGAGGGTTCAGTGCTCGACAGTAATGGCAGGTGCAGTCCTAACGTGCTATACTGGGTCTGAGCATTTTTTGCTCATTTTAGACAATTCCATTGCTATCCTAATCAAAAGGTATTGAGGAATACCTATTCTGGATGAAATCGTCGGCTTTACTCGAAACGGTACTGCGCGAACTCGTAGAGCTGGCTCATTTTATTTACCAAGACGAAGAAATTCCACTGACCGTCAGTATCGGCGGCACTACTGTAACGCCTACTGACAAGGACACTGAATCAATTTTCAAGCGAGTGGATAAGGCGTTGTATGAAGCCAAAAGAACTGGACGCAACAAGTTAGTTATCTTATGAAATCTGTCCAATGGAATCAAACTAATGGACGATACCGACGGAGGCTGGCATGATCCCATTGGATTTGCTGAACAGGTTTTAATGGAGGACACGGAGTGGATATCTTCATCGCAAGGCAGCCAATCTTCGACACTAACAAGGTGGTATACGGCTATGAGCTTCTGTACCGCTCCGGCTGGGAAAATGTCTATTCAGAGGCTGATGGTGACAAGGCATCCCTTTCCGTGATCGGAAATACCATTTTGGTTATCGGCTCACAGCAAATTTCTCAAGGCAAGAAGATTTTTGTAAATTTTACTCGAAAGCTTCTCCTTGAGGGTGCTGCCACCTATCTCCCCAAGGAAATCGGCGTCATTGAGATCCTCGAAGATGTGGAGCCTGATGATGAGTTGGTCAAAGCTATAAAAGTGATCCGTTCCCAAGGTTACATATTAGCCCTGGATGATTTTATCCTCCGTGGGAATGAGTATAGTCCTTTTCTAGATCTGGTGGACATAATCAAGGTTGATCTACGCCAAACAGATGAACAGGAGAGGAAGGCCATAGCCCTAAGATTTCTCGGTTCAGGCAAGGTTAAGCTCCTTGCAGAAAAGACTGAGACCCGAGAGGAATTCGATAGCGCTCTCAGGATGGGATACAGTTATTTTCAAGGTTATTTCTTCTGTAAGCCGGTAGTCCTTGCCAGACGGGATATCTCCGGGCATAAAATACACTATCTTCGCATTCTGAAAGAGCTTGGCGCCGATAATGCGGACTTTAAGGAGATCAAGAAGATCATTGAACGTGACGCTTCCTTGACGTACAAGCTTCTCAAGTACGTCAACTCCGCTTGCTTCAGCTTGCGGCGCGAGATATCATCCGTAATGCATGCACTGGAGCTTCTCGGAGAGGAGGAGATTAGAAAATGGATGGCCCTTGCGGCCCTCATGGAACTAGGAAATGACCAGCCCCAGGAACTTCTGAGGATCTGTTTGCTCAGGGCACGGTTTAGCGAGAATCTGGCTTCTAAATCGGGATATAAAAAGCAGAAGTCCGAATTTTTCTTCATGGGATTATTCTCGTGCATGGACGTTCTCCTGGGCAGACCGATGGAAGAGATCCTTGAGGACCTTCCAATTCAAACCTCCATCAAGGAAGCCTTGCTCGGTAAGCCCAATCTTTTCAAAACAATACTTGATCTTACCATCTCTTACGAAAAGGCAAACTGGATAGACTTCCACCACTCGGCTTCACGGTTGGGGATAGAAGAGTCTGAGATACCGGAGCTCTATTCCGATGCCATCGATTGGGCTGATAGGATACTCTGAGGTCTGTTCGAAATTTTTCCTTGGCCAATGAGATGATTTATAATTAGTTGACTCATGAAACAATGGGTGATCTGGCTGGCTTGTTTACATTCCTCTCCTCCTTCTCGATCGGACAAGTACCGTCTGAAATATTCTCATTCCCAGATCATATGTGACCCGAAGTCCACGTAGTTCCCTCAATCCGACCTGCTAAAAATCTATGTCCAGTGAAATCGAACCCTTTTGCCATGCCTCAAACTGGCACTGTGCCTCATTTCTGCTGGGCTGGAGGAAGTAGATTTTACGTTGTCCATACCTTTCGACGAAATAATCATCGAAGCTACAGATGGCATAGAGGACCAGGTGGAGGCGATCGTGAAGGAGTCGATGGAGGGAGTATTTACGCAGTAGTCATTCTGGCCTTCTAACAGCTCAGGGAAGAAACTACCTCTCAGCTATTTTATTTACGTGCACGGTTTTCACGATAGCCGTGAAAGACGACCTGATGGCGTGTAATGTGAAATCCCGTCTTCTGAGGGAATGGAATCGTACAGGAAAGCTCATAGATATCATGGATCGACTGACACTTCTCTCAGATCATGTGATGATGCAATGCGGTCTCCGTCTCGTATCGGCCAATCTCGTTTACTGGATTGACCCTTCTTATCAGTCCAGCGGCATGTTTTGGAGTAACATTTTCACTTTAGAAGATAACTCTCGATAATGTTAGAGAAGAATAAATAAAATGGGAATCACTGCGTATTCTGCCAGGGTGTGCAGCCGGGGTAGAGATAAGGGGTTGCAGGCGAAAACCTGTAACCCCTTACCCCTGATGACCGCGTGCCGGCAATCGCTACTTCACAACCACCGTTCCGTTAGCCCTGGACCTCATACCGGTCGTATCCGTCAAGATCAACCTGAAGGTCAACGTATTTCCGTACTCCGCCCCACTATGGGCGATAAACGCGGGAGATTCGGCTACCGGGCTCGATAAAGTAACCGGCGCTCCCTCTATCTGTTGCCAACGGTACCCGGCGACGCCGCTTAAAGCTCTCGATTTCGACCCGTCGAGCATTACGATACTGCCCGCATTCGCGTTCAGGTCAAATCCCGCGATTGCCTGGGGCGGCAAATCAGCCCATGTGACATTCACAAAACAGATGTCAGTGGTTGCCAGGCCGGAACTATCGGTTACCGTCAACATGAAGCTCATGGACGCAGCGACCCCAACCGTTTGAGGCGCAACAAAAGTAGGCTGAGCCAATGTTGGATCGGAAATCG
>Ga0209517_10001188_pt1 | contig 40445 bp, 27 predicted proteins | sample PeaSoiMetSII2010_FD_187695 | JGI IMG/M metagenome (GOLD analysis project Ga0209517, IMG submission 187695) | Peat soil microbial communities from Weissenstadt, Germany - SII-2010 (SPAdes) (version 2) | ecosystem: Environmental > Terrestrial > Soil > Wetlands > Peat | place: Germany...
ATGTCGCCGCCGGCGCTGGATCGTGTGGTGAAAGTTTGCCTGGCGAAGGATCCAGACGAACGCTTCCAAACCGTTCACGATCTGAAGCTGCAGTTGAAGTGGATCGTGGAAGGCGGATCGCAGGCTGGCGTGCCCGCTCCCCTGGCAGCGCGCAGAAAGAGCCGCGAGCAGTGGGCTTGGGCCCTGGCGGGGCTGGCGCTGTTGGGTGCTGTGGCGCTGGGTTTCCTGTACTGGCGGGTGCCGCGTCCCGAGGCGCGACCGGTGCATTCCAGTATTCTTCCGCCAGAAAAGGCGACTTTTGCTTTTCTGGGACCCAACGGTTCCGCTGTGCTCTCGCCGGACGGGCGGAATGTCGCCTTTTCGGCCAGGCTGGAAGGCATCCAGCGGCTGTGGGTGCGTCCGTTGAATGACTTTGTCGCGCGTCCCCTGGCGGGTACAGAGGACGCTTACGGCGTGTTCTGGTCCGCCGACGGCCGCAACCTGGGATACTTCGCGCAAGGCAGGCTGAAGCGGGTGGCGGCGGCAGGAGGGCCGCCCTTGACTGTCTGCGATGTGGAGCAGGCTAGGGGTGGGAGTTGGAGCAGTCAGGACGTGATTATTTTCGCCAAGTATCCGGGCGAGATTTATCGTGTCCCGGCGTCCGGGGGCACGCCGCAAAAGCTCACCTCATTCGATCCAGCACGCCATGACACAACCCACCGCTGGCCGTATTTTCTTCCCGACGGAAACCACTTCCTTTACATGGCTTCGGTGTTCGGATCGGCCAACGAGGACAATGTTTTCGTTCTGGGTTCGCTGGACGGAAAAGTCAATCGCATCCTGTTTCATGGCAGCTCCAACATTGCCTACGGTGATGGGCATCTGGTCTATGCTGTCGACAAAACCCTGCTGGCACGTCCGTTTGATGCGGGAAAGCTGGAATTCACCGGAGACGCGGTCCCGATCGCGGAGAGCGTGCAGTTCGATCCAATTTTCAGCGACGCGGTATTCTCGGTTTCTGAAAATGGCGCGCTGCTCTACCAGACCGGCACTTCTTTCAGCGCGCGCACCGTGGCGCTGTTCAGCCCGGACGGCAAGGCGCTGCAGAGCGTAACCACAGGGGGCACGTACTTCCCCCGATTTTCTCCCGATGGCAAACGCCTCGCCTACACGTTGATTGACACCACCAATGGGAAAGCCGATGTCTGGATTCAGGACATCGCCACTGGCAGCCGCATCCGGCTGACCGTGGATCCGGTACGCAGCTATCGGCCGATATGGTCCCGCGATGGGTCGCAAGTGGCCTACTATTCCACGCGTTCCGGAAAGCCGACCGTGTATATCAAGGCGGCGAATGGGATGGGCGTGGAGCAGAGGCTCTGGAAGGGATCTGCAGCCATCGCCGTCTGTGATTGGACGCCGGACTCGAAGGCTCTGGTTTTGGAGGATCGTTCCGCGGCGACCGGAAGAACTGGTCTCAAGCTGCTTCCGTTGGATGGCAAAGAACCCACCCCTCTGCTCGAGGCGCCGAATGCCAGCATATACTCCGCCGAGATTTCTGCGGATGGACGATGGATTGCCTACCAGTCCGACGAATCGGGCAAGTACGAAATTTACATTTCGCCCTTCCCCAAGCTGGTGGGAAGGCTGCAGATTTCGCTGGCGGGTGGCAAAGAACCGCGCTGGCGGCACGACGGAAAAGTTCTCTACTATGTTACGCCCGACGGGAAACTAACAGCCGCCGAATTGAAGGAGTTGAATGGTTCGCTGCAGGTGGTGTCGCTTCGAACTTTGTTCCAAACAAAGATCAGCTGGTTCAACGACACCTACGATGTCTCTCCAGACGCAAGCAGGTTCGTAGTGGATTCGTTGTCAACCGATGAGACCCCAGCGCCGATCAGCCTGGTCCTGAACTGGGCGGCGGAATTAAGGAAATGACTTCCGGCCCGGCTGCTTACGAGAACCTCACCTTCACGTCCGGTTTTTTCTCCAGGTGGATGCTCTCCACGAAGCGCACTTTACCCGTACGGAGTGTCATGATGACCGACGAGGTTCGCGTTCCTTCGCCGAAGAAACGCACGCCCTTGAGCAGCGCGCCGTCGGTGACGCCGGTAGCGGCGAAGATCAATTGGCTGCCGGGGGCAAGATCTTCGGCTTTGTAGATGCGGCTTTTGTCTCGAATGCCCATGCGGGCGAGGCGCTCTTCCTGCTCAGGCTTCACCACCAGGCGCCCGAGCATGAACCCGTTAAGGCAGCGGATGGCAGCGGCCGTGATCACACCCTCGGGCGCGCCGCCTGAACCCATGACTGCGTGCACGCCGGTGCCGATGACGGCCGCGGCAATGCCAGCCGAAAGGTCGCCGTCTCCAATCAGGCGAATGCGCGCTCCGGCCGCGCGAATGTCGGCAATCAGCTTTTCGTGCCGGGGGCGGTCGAGCACGATTACGACCAGATCTTCCACATCGCGCTCCAGACGCTTCGCGATGTTCTTCAGATTGTCGGCAACAGGAGCGTCGAGTTCGACCGCGTTCTTGCATGACGGCCCCACGACAATCTTCTCCATGTAGCAGTCAGGCGCGTTGAGCAGGCCTCCTCGCTCGGAAGCGGCGAGCACGGTGATGGACCCGGGTGCACCGGTAGCGCACAGGTTTGTGCCCTCCAGCGGATCGACGGCAATGTCCACTTCCGGAACGTCGGAGCCGTCGGGAAATTCCGCGCCCACTCGTTCCCCGATGTAGAGCATGGGCGCCTCGTCACGTTCGCCCTCGCCGATCACTATGGTGCCGCGCATGGGGATGGACTCCATGATCTTTCGCATCGCTTCGGTCGCCACCTGGTCGCTCAACTTGCGCTCGCCTTGCCCCATAGTGCGGGCCGAGGCGATGGCGGCCACTTCCACCACCCGCAGGAAGCGTGGCGACAGGTCGCTCTCAATGTTTTCTCCGAAACTGCGGGCTTTGCCTTCCGGACGAGTCCCCATGAGGTATTCCCCCCAGGCGCGGTTGATTGGCGGGCGCGCCGGGTTGAGACTATAGCGCAGTTTGACGATGAATGAAAAGAACCGTTTCGGTTCGTCGGAATCGCCGATACCATCGTCCGCGTCTTCCGTGGTATTCTCCTAGCCCTGATCCAGAACTCATCCTCCATGGCCGACCCTCGCCCGCTGACCTTTCTCTGTATCACGACCTACGAGAAAGGGCAGGAGTTCATGCGCGAGTGCAAGCGCCAGGGCTGCCGCGTGATTTTGCTGACGGCAGAGAAACTGCGCGATGCCAACTGGCCCCGCGAGAGCCTCGAGGATAGCTTCTACCTCCCGGCTGAAATTCCTCTTGCCGACATCGTGAAGGCGGTGACGCACCTTGCCCGCACGCGCAAGCTAAACCGCATTGTCGCGCTCGACGAGTACGACATGGAGACCGCCGCGACCCTGCGCGAACATCTGCGCGTCCCGGGCATGGGCTTGACCACCATGCGCTATTTCCGCGACAAGCTGGCCATGCGCATGCGGGCGCTCGATCGCCACGTTCGCGTGCCGGACTTTGTGCCTGTCGTAAATCACGATGACATCCGCTACTACCTCGAGCACGTGCCCGGACCCTGGGTGCTCAAGCCGCGGCAGGAGGCGTCGGCAATCGGAATCAAGAAAATTCACGCCGCTGACCAGTTGTGGCCAGTGCTCCATCAACTGGGCGACAAGCAGTCTTCGTTCCTGATCGAGAAGTTCGTCCCCGGCGAGGTCTATCACGTCGATTCGGCGGTATCAGAGAACGAGATCGTCTTTGCCAACGTCAGCAAATACGGTCAGCCGCCGATGAACGTGGCGCACGGAGGAGTCTTCACCACTTTGACCGTGCCCCGGGGAAGTGACGCTGACAACGGACTGCGGGCGATGAATCGCGATCTGATTGCAGCGCTGGGCCTGGTGCGCGGAGTCGCGCATGCAGAATTCATCCAGGCACATGACGACGGCAATTTCTACTTTCTGGAATGCGCCGCGCGCGTGGGCGGAGCCTACATCAACGAGATGGTCGAGGCTGCGACCGGCATCAATCTGTGGCGCGAGTGGGCGCGCATCGAAATCGCCGGCGGCGACGGCAGCTATAAATTGCCACCGGCGCGCGAGGAGTATGCCGGAGTGATTCTTTCGCTGGCGCGGCAGGAAGATCCCGATACATCAGGCTACAACGATCCGGAAGTCTGCCTGCGGATCAGGCGCCATCATCACGCCGGGCTGGTGTTGCGGTCAGCCGATCCAGAACGGATTCCCGCGCTGCTCGCCGATTACGCGCGACGCTTCGCCGAAGAATTCCTCGCCGTCGAACCCCCGCGCGACAAGCCAACTGCTTAGGTTGTGTGGGGCGGGCACTCTTGCCCGCCCCGGCAGTTCACTGCCGCGTGCAGAGCCCGGGCGAGAGCGCCCGCGCCACACGTTACTAATCAGAAAATGTACCTCATGCTCAACTGAATCTGCCGCGGCGGTTTATCGCCGTAGCCATTCGCAGAGAGCACCTTTCCGAAGCTCCCTCCGCCATAGGGTTCGCCGCAGCTCTGTGAGGTGACGGGGCAATTAAAAACGTGCCCGGGAATGTCGAAATTTGGATGATTGAACAGGTTGAAGAAATCTCCCCGGAACATGAGACGGTGGTTTTCGGAGCGCAGCGCCATGCTCTTGGCCAAACCGAAATCAAGATTTGTGAATCCCGGGCCAGTGAGAATGTTCCTGCCCTCATTCCCGTATAAGAATGTTCCGCCGACCGCGCCCGCCGGAGGATTCACGAAAGCGCACGGATTGAACCAGCTTTGCGGCACCTTCACCTGACTGGGCGCCGGGCAGCCAGCATTCGCCGCCACGGTTCCGGGTTCAAACGGATTGCCGACCAAGTCGGGCCGAGCCGGATTGCCAAACGCCGCGTCAGCGGACGAAGCCCCGCCAGCAAGAACCACGGTAAACGGCGATCCCGTCTGGGCGGTTGCGATTCCGCTCGCCTGCCAGTTGCCCAGAATTCTTGCGCTCCACCCTGGACCATGGGCCCATAGCTTCTGCAGAGGCAGGTCATAGACGAAGCTGCCGATGAAGCGGTGCACGGCGTTGAAGTCGGATGGTCCGCGGTCCGCCGGCAGATAATACGAGTTCTGCGGCAAGCCGGAACCCACGCTGCCGCCAAAGACCGACGAAATGTCGTCAAAGGACTTGGAGTACGTGTACGCCAGTAGCAGCGACAGCCCACTGCGGGTTCGCTTCTCGGAGCGTAGTTGCAACGAGTTGTACGAACTGGCCGCGTCCGATCCCACATAGAGGATCGAAGCAAACTGGGGGTAGGGGTACAGGCCGGTCGCGGGATCCTGCTGGTTCAAGTCAATCACGTCGCTCAGATGCGTCCCCTTCGACCCGACATAGGCCGCGTCCACCATCCAGTCGGGCAGCACCTCATATTGCAGGTCAGCGTTCCACTGCTGCATGTATCCGTTGCGGAACTTGGGCGAAATCATGTTGTCCTGCACCACGCCTCCCGGCTGGAGAAGGATGGCCTGCGGCGTCCAGAGAGGCGGGGCGTTCGCATTCTGTTCATACAGCCCCAGGTCGTAATACGGCGGATTGATGCGTGGGAAGACATTCATTTGGGCAATGGAAGAATCGTAGAAGATACCGTAAGCGGAACGGACCACCCAGCGCTCCGTCCTGAGCGGCCGCCAGGCGATGCCGATGCGGGGCCCAAAGTTGGTATAAGTTGGCGAGTATGTGGCCCGGGAAACTCCATCGGTGCCGGCCTGGATGAACGTGGCCGGCGTGGTGCATGGAAGCGGGCACGGGACCAGATCCGGCACGCTGAAGCGGTTCAGCGCTTCGATCGGCGGGCTGTCGTATTCGTAGCGCAGCCCAACATTGAGCAGGAGCCGCGGAACCACGTGGATGTCGTCCTGAACATACGAACTCACGCCATGGCTGCGCAGGCTGTTAAAGGTATTGCCCTTCGTCGTCGAGCCCGGGTTGGGAACGCCGCCCAGCGTGGCGGCGTCCGGAATGGCGGCGAGCAATTCACTCAATGAGTACGTGGTCGGGTCACAGCCGGGTGACGTGGTGTCGCCTTTTTTGCAAAAGGCACCGGCAGCCCCAGCGCCGACATATCCCAGATAAAGCCATTCGCCACGTGCCAGAAAGTCGAGGTAGTTGTCCAGCCGGAGATGGTGAACGTCAGCGCCAATTTTGAACTGGTTGCGCCCGACCGTCCAGGCTACGTTGTCGGCGACTTGCAGAGTAGTGTCGTGACGGTCCTGCGGATAGTTGACCGGTTCGCCGATGCCGTCAAAACCTTGCACTTCGAGATCGGGATATCCCAGGTCCACCGGGTTCGTAAGAACAGTGGGGAAACCCAGCGCCGCGTTATAGTCCGTGCCATGATTCTGCTGCAGCACGTTCGCGCGCATCCGGATGAAGCCCAAACGCAACTCGTTGAGCAATTTGGAGTGGAACACTCGTGTCCATTCCAGTCCCGCGTTCTGACCATGATTCAGCGTGTAGCTGCCGTAACCCGGCAGGGACGAGAAAGCATTGACCGGATCGAAAGGACTGAAAATGTCGTTATCCACCAGCGAATAGTGGGCCGACAGTGAGTCGACCGAACTGAAATGGTGATCCAGCTTCGCCGAATAGTAATTTTCCGTCTGGCGAATGACTGGAGCGGAAAGATACGTATTCGAACTGCTGGGGTCCCCGACGTTGGCCGCGGGATAAAGGTTGCGAACGTTCTGTCCGGACTGGCATGACGGATCGGAGGCACTGGGACAACCGGCGATTCCCGGCAGGCGGGCCAAGATTGGGTTCATCGGGGTGTCGACCGATTTCCACTGATTTTGCGAAGGCACGGTGGCTTGCCGCGTCTCGGCCTGCCGCAGGCGCAGTCCCTCATACGAGATGAAGAAGAAAGTCCGATCTTTGATAATCGGCCCGCCCAGCGTCCCGCCGAATTGATTGCGCTGCAGAGCAGGAACGCCTCCGCATGTACCGGGCACCGAATCGGCAGTGCAATACGGGAAGTCGAAGTAATTCTTGGCATCCATGCTCCGGTTGCGGAAGTACTCGAACAGCGTGCCGTGGAACGCGTTGGTGCCGCTTTTCAACACGACGTTGATCTGGGCGCCGCCGCCCCGGCCATACTCTGCCGAGTAATCGCTGGATTCAACCTTGAACTCCTGAATTGCATCCACCGAGGGCAGAGCCACGTATTGGTTGATGTAGGGATCGTTATTGTCGACACCGTCGAGCAGGAAATTGTTCGATTGCTCGCGGGCGCCGTTGACGCTGAGTGATCCGCCCTCGGTCGAGTTCTCCGACCCTTCGGCCGGCAGTTGGCTTCCCGGAACCAACAACGCGAAACTCAGGAAGTTCCGTGCGTTCAGCGGCAACTCTTGCACCAACCGATTGTTGACCACCTGGCCCAGGGTCGAGGTGTCAGTCTGGATCGCCGGAGGAGTGTCTTTGACTCTTACCTCCTCGGTCGCGGCGCCGATCACAAGCGCGAAGTCCACCCGCATAGTCTGGTCCACATCCACGGTGACATCGCTGAAGATGCTTTTGCGGAAGCCCGCACTTTCGGCCGTCACGCGATACCGGCCCGGCGGGAGCAACGCGACCGTGTAATCGCCATCGTCGTTGCTTTCCGCATTGCGGATGGCGTTGGTCGCCTCATTGACCACGGTGATTCGCGCCTTTGGAACAACCGCCCCGGATGGATCCGTGACGGTTCCTGTGATCGTCCCCGTGGGACCGCTGGCGAAGACAGTAGTAGTCAGAATAAGAACAAGTCCCAGCGACGAGAATAGCAACCAGCGACGAGCCATGTAGTTCTCCTCGAGAGATCGCCGTTCGGGATGAAATCCGGGCGATCGAAAACCCGCATTCCGGGATCTCACCATGGTCAGCAGGATTCCCCTCCCGTTCCAGGAACTGAGAATCTTACCGACACTAGATTGTTTCTGGGCTTCTGAAAGCATATTGAAGCCGCGACGGGGCGGGTGTCAACCGCGCCTCGAGTTTCCTGCGATGACCGACTCCCTCCTCTGCTACTATTTGCCCATGAGCACAACGATTGCCGAACACTCCCTGCCAGAGCAGGCAACTCCCGAGCGTCCTGCTCCAGAACGCAAAGAGCCGACTTACGTGTTTACCGAGAAGCAGGTGGCCGAGAAAAGCGAAATTGCGCGCCGCTTCCTCGAGACCCGGGCGCGTCTCAACGCCAACGTAGAAAAGGCCAACAACTTCCTGGTAAAGCGCTTCTATAACCTCGATCACAACGCGTACCTGGAAGGCACGCTACCAGCTAAGACGAAGGAACTGATGGGACTGGTTGCCTCGGCGTGTCTGCGCTGTGACGATTGCATCGTCTACCACGCGATCCACGCCTACCGCTTGGGCGTGACCCGCGCCGAGCAGGAAGAGTCGCTCAACGTCGCTTTGGTGATCGGTGGCAGCATCGTCATCCCGCATCTCCGGCGTGCCTACGAGTTGCTGGAGGAGTTGTACGGCTGAACATGTGGGGACAGCCGCCCCCGGCTGTCCGGCCGGGCGCAGCCTGGCAGTGCGGATAATCGGCGTCAATCCAGACTTAGCGCACCTTCGAATCGGGTGCGCCCTCGCCCATTCTGACCAAACGGTCGTTGTCGAATTCTGGCCTGGATCCGTAGCGGAAATCCGAAAGGAATTTGGTGTAGTCTCCTAGAACCCGTCGATCCCCGTCACGCTCTGCGCGATGATCAGCGAGTGTATGTCGTGCGTGCCTTCGTAGGTCTTGACCGACTCCAGGTTCATCAGGTGGCGCATGACCGGGTAATCGTCGGCGATGCCGTTGGCGCCAAGAATGTCGCGCGACAGCCGTGCGCACTCCAGCGCCATCCAGACGTTGTTGCGCTTCGCCATCGAAATGTGCTGAGGTTCGACCTTGCCCGCATCCTTCAGCCGACCCACTTGCAGCACGAGCAGTTGCGCCTTTGTAATCTCGCTGATCATCCACGTGAGCTTGTCCTGCACCAGTTGATGGGAAGCGATCGGCTGATCATGCCATTGTTTGCGCAGCAGCGAATATTGCAGCGCGCAGTCGTAGCAAGCCATGGCGGCGCCGACGGCTCCCCACGCGATGCCGTAACGCGCCTGGTTCAGGCACATCAGCGGCGACTTCAGCCCGCCGCTCTTGGGCAGCACGTTCGACTCGGGCACGTGCACATCCTGCAGCGACAGTCCGGAGGTGACCGACGCGCGCAGCGACCACTTGCCGTGAATGTCGTCGGCGGTGAATCCGGGGCGGTCGGTCTCCACCAGAAATCCGCGGATGCGGTCGTTCTCGCTCTCGACCTTCGCCCAGATGATGGCCACGTCGGCGATCGAGCCGGAAGTGATCCACATCTTCTCGCCGTTGATCACATATTCATTGCCGACTTTGCGCGCGCGGGTGCGCATGCCTCCGGGATTCGAACCAAAATCGGGCTCGGTCAGGCCGAAGCAGCCGAGCTTTTCGCCTTTCTGCATCGCGGGCAGCCATTTGTGTTTCTGTTCTTCGCTGCCGAATTCGTAAATCGGGTACATGCACAACCCCGATTGCACGCTCACAAAACTGCGCACGCCCGAGTCTCCGCGCTCCAGTTCCTGGTTCATCAGTCCATACTCGACGTTGCCCATGCCCGCGCAGCCGTAGCCTTTGAGCGACGCGCCAAAGAAGCCCAGTTCGCCCATCGGCTTGACCAGTTCCCGCGGAAAGCGCCCGGCGCGGTTGCACTCCTCGATGATCGGAACGAGATTGTCTTCAATGAACTGGCGCGTGGTGTCGCGGACGAGCCGCTCCTCGTCCGTGAGCAGCGAGTCGAACTGCAGAAAATCAACGCCGCGAAACTTGATAGCAGGCATGAGAGGTCTCCATGACTGTGAACTGGGCCCCAGACCCAGCAGAGTGAGCTGCCCACAGGCCGGTCGCGCGCCGCAGGGCAAACAAATGACGGTAGCAGGGGCAAGGGAGGGGGGTCAACGGGCATATCGCTCAAAGTCAATTTCCCTTTTCAATAACAGCCAGGAGCCGTTCGGTGTATCCTTGTCTGCTTCATCCAGAATCCGAGTCGTTCTGCCGCGAAGCGAAAAGTTCAAGCGAGCGGCGAAGCTCCAGGAGGCATCATGACGTCCTTCATTCGGGACAAATTTGTTGCGGTTTGTACAGCCGCCATCGTTTTAATTTGGTCGGTAGACGCAGCCCACGCCCAAAAAGTCGTCGTGGACGCCGATCCTTCCCATGTGGCGAACACCTTCAGTCCAGTTCGCTCCCTCGGCGCGGCGATTGACCGACTGCGCACCGGGACTCCCGACAAATTGCTTCACGATCCGCTGCTGAAGGAAATCCTTGGCGCGGGATGGCAGAGCGTGACTTATCGACAGAACACCGAGCTCATGGTCGAGGCCTGGCACTGGAATCCGGCAGGGAAGTGGAGCAATCCCGACAAGCAGGAGGGCTACTTCGTCGGCAACGCCGAGCCGGCCGAAGAGATTCACAGCTCCTGGGCTTACCCGTTGCCGCATCGCGGATTCAGCCGCGGCGACGGCAACGGCTGGTCGCGGCTCACCGACGGCGATCCCAAGTCCTACTGGAAAAGCAATCCATACCTGACCAAGGCCTTCACCGGCGAGGACGACTCGCTGCACCCGCAATGGGTGATCATTGATCTGGGCAGCAAGATCGACGTCAACGCCATTCGCATCGTCTGGGCCGATCCCTACGCGAAGCGCTACGCGGTGCAGTTCTGGACTGGCGAGCTGGAGCCTTTCTACGACGGCACGACCAAAGGCACGTGGCAGACGTTCCCGCTGGGCAACGTCAGCGAAGGCAAGGGTGGTACGGTCACGCTGAAGCTCGTCTCCTGGACGATCCCGGTCCGCTGGATCCGCATCTGGATGACCGAGTCTTCGAATACCTGCGACAGCCACGGTTCATCGGACATTCGCAACTGTGTGGGCTATGCCATCAACGAACTCTACGCCGGGGCGCTCTCGGCTGACGGCTCCTTCAACGACTACGTCACACACTTCCCCAGCCGCCATCAGACGGTCACGTGGCCTTCATCCGTGGATCCCTGGACTGCCGCTTCTGATCTCGATTACGGCCGCGGCGATCAGGTCGGTTTCGATTTCTTCTTCAACTGCGGCGTCACGCGCGGCCTGCCCACCATGGTGCCGATCGCGATGCTCTATGCCACGCCCGAGGATGCGGCCAACGAAATTGCCTACCTTTACAAACGGCACTATCCCATCTCCTGGATCGAGATGGGGGAAGAAGCCGACGGTCAGCACATGCTGCCCGAGGATTACGCCGCTCTCTATATTCAATTTGCTGCGGCGATTCACAAACTGGTTCCCGAGGCCAAGCTAGGTGGCCCGCCGTTCGAAGGCACGCTCGGCGACGTTGAAGTCTGGCCCGACGCAAACGGAAAAGTCTCGTGGCTCGGCCGCTTCGTGGATTATCTGAAAGCCCACGGCCGCCTCAGCGACTTCGCGTTCTTTTCTTTCGAGCATTACCCGTACCAGGACATGCCGACCTATTCCTGGGCTGATCTTTATCCCGAGCCGCGCTACGTCAGCCACATCATCGAAGTCTGGAAAGACAACGGCCTGCCGCCCAACATTCCGTTCTTCATGACCGAAGGCAACATCGGAGGCGGCGCTCCCCCATCGACCGTGAAGAGCGGCCTGTGGCTCGCTGACTACGTCGGCAGCATGATGGCCGCAGGCGCCGGCGCAACTTACTACTTCCATTACATGCCGTACCCGGGAGGGGTTGGGGGCTTCGGGAATTTCTTGATGATCGACCAGAACTATAAGGTGGTGGGCTATCCCCCGCAATACCTGGCGGCGCAGGTCATCACCAAAGAATGGGTGCAGCCAGTCGACGCGCCTCACAAGCAGTTCAAGGCCGCGAGCGATGTTAACGATGCTGCTGGAAATGTGTTGGTCACCGCTTATGCAGTCGAGCGGCCGGACGGGCAGTGGTCAGTGATGCTGGTCAACCGCGACCAATACAACGATCACGCCGTGAAAGTCGCATTCAACACGGGCAAGCAGGAGCGCCATTTCGCCGGACAAGTCGACCGCATCACTTTCGGCTCCAACGAATATCAGTGGCACGAGGAGGGAACCAGTGGACATGCCGACCCCGACGGTCCGCCATCGAAGTCAAAGGTAGACGGAGGTGCCGAAGCGCTCTACCAGCTTCCGAAAGCGTCGATTACCGTGCTGCGCGGCCACATCGTACCGTGAGAGAAAACCGGCTGGGACCGCGAGAGAAATAAGACCGTGTCGTGCCCGGACAGCCGTCTCAGTACTTCGAGTGAAGATACACGCGCAAGAAGAAGTATTCATTCTGAGGGCGGTCATCGTGCAGGGCAGGCGTGCGCGGCGCGCCTGAAGTCATGAATTCCAGCGGCAACTCGCGGCCAAGAATGATGGCAAACTGCTGCGCTGCGCTCGGGGCAGGTCCCCACTCGATCAAATCCTGAGCAGCCCCGGGGGGCATGCGCTCCGCTAACTCTTGCGCAGTGCGCTGCACGATAGGGTGTTCGCTCGCCAGGATGTGGAAACCCTCGTTGTCCAGGGAGTGGAACACGCGGACGTACGGGAAAGACTCTTGCACCGCGCGAGCGACCGCAGCCTGCAGCACAGCATCGCCGCGGGGCAGCCATTGTTGCAGAATGCCGCCGGCGGTCAACCGGCGCCGCGCAGCCGAATAGAACTCCTTCGAGTAGAGCAGGCTGATGCCCGCCCCTGATACCGGAGGTGGAGGGTCAATCGTGATGACGTCATACTGTGCGGCCGTGCGTTCCAGGTAGCGTCGTCCGTCGTCGATCACGACGTGCGACAACGGCGATCGCAGCAGTTGTGGTCCGTCCGCATGAAAATACCAAAACAGCTGCGGAACACTGGGCACCAATTCCACTGCGGTTGTGGACGTATTCCAGGACATGAGCGAGCGATAGGTCGTGCCCATGCCAAAACACACAACCAACGCGCTAGAGGGTGGGTGATCGAGGAAGGCCATCGGCAAGTGCGCCATAAGCTTGGTCATGGGAGTCAAATAGGTCATGGCGGTTCCATTCACGGCCAAATGCTTCAGCATGCCTTCTCCGCTGGCGACGACGGTCGCAGTATTGTCACGAAGCACCTGCTGACCGGAAGAAGTGTCTTCGTAGTAGCCCCGCACGGTAAAGGCCAGGATCAGGGCTGCTGCCGCCAGTCCGTAGCTGGCGTAACGCGTGCTTGGCTCCGGTCTCCGCAAACCCGCCGCCCACCCAGGGTTGAGCCCGATCGCCAGCCAGGGCGCAGCGAAAGCCAACAGCACCCAGCGGTCGCTGATCAGAGGCAACAATACAAAACCTGCGAGCAGAGGGCCGAGTATGCAGCCCACCACGTTGACCGCATAAGCCCGTCCGGCTCGGTCGGGGTCGCCTCCAGACCAGTGGTCGACCAACATAGGAGTCACAAACCCGAGAAGGCCTGAAAAGGGTGCGATGCCGAGCACCAACCGCATGATCTCTAGCAATTGGTACCCCGGCAACACGAACTGTTGGCTGGCCGCAGCCAACGGCAACAGCGTCGCAAACGCAAGAAAGGCCCAAAGCAGCGTTCCAGATTGTGCGCCAGCCCGACTCCGGTAACGGTAGATCCGCGATCCAACAAAAGTGGAAGCCAGGTAGACTCCGAGAATCAAGGCAAAGGCATATACGAGGGTACCCAGATATGGCGTAAACAGCCGAATCCACACCACCTCAGCTCCCATGCTGGTCAACCCTGTTGTAAACAGCAGCAAGAGCGGCCTTCGCGATCGCTCCGTCACTGCGCTTCCCGGAGCAGGCTCAGAAGAGGGAGTAGGACGGGTGTCCCTCGGCGTGCTCGAGAGGCGATACGACAGGGCCAAGGCTGAGACAAACAACAGACCATTCAACATGGCACCTATTCTCAGGGTGTGGCGAAATCCGTAGACTTCGACCAGCAGCGGAGGCAAGGTTGCTCCCGCACCCGCGCCAAAGACATTGGCGAGATAAAGAAAACTGAACGATCGCTTGGTTCCCTGGCTGAAGCTCCGACGTATGGCCCACATCCCGATGGGAATTGTCGCACCCATGCAAGCGCACCACGGGATCAGCGTAAGCGCGATCCATGCTCCGGAAACGGCGTAGTAGGCGGGGGAAGAGGGAACCTCAAGCCAGTTGAGCAGGCGTCGTCCTAGCAGCAACTGATAGGGCACGATCAGCGCTGAAATGCCGATCATCAGTTCGACGACCGCATAGGCGCCTAAGGCCGAGGCCTTGATGCGTTCGCCGTATCTCCTTATCGCGACGCCGCTTCCCCACGAACCCAGGCCCAGACCCGCCATAAACATCGACAGGACAATGGAGACGAGCGCACTCGTAACCCCGAACTGCGCCATGCACAATCGGAGCCAGATGACTTCACAGAGAAGGCTGCAAAACCCTGAGATAAAAAAAAGATGAACAACCAGCCCACAAGACCTCCAAGAACTCGTTTCCGCGCTGCGATTTTAGGATTCCAGCAAGCGCCTATGTAAGCATAGTCGCGACGAACGGCACAATAGGCCGATGTCCGCTCACTCGATTTCCTGTTGTTGGACTTTCAGTTTCGGGATCCAGCGCGCGACCCTGCGGCGGTATTCCTCGTACGATTCGCCGAACTGGCGGCGCAGCGTGGGTTCTTCGTAGAGGAAGACGAAGAGATGGAATGCCACGCTCTAGAATGCGGCATATTCCACGAGCACAATTGCGCGATTGGCTCGCTTCCCTAGTAGCAAGACAGCCGCCCTAGCCTTACTGTAAAATCAAACCCGAAGGAAGCAAATCAAGACGCAGCCTCAGAGTCTTCCCGAGTGGATTCCGCGAGTTTTCGGGCGAAGGTTTCAGAAACATCCCATCCACAATCGTCTGCGGTAATAACGACGCAGATTGCGCTGCGCAGATATTCGAGCCATCAGGAGACATGCAACTATGGCAATAGGGGCCAAGATCGCAAAGACAGCCGACCGCAAGAAGGTCATGGACACCACCAAGAGCACGGATTGCCCCAAGTGCGGCAAACCCACGCGCATCGTCAAGCGCGTGAAGGACCGCGAACGCGGCATCCCCGGCGGGGTTTACATCTCCTGCTCGGCCTGCGAGTTCTTCGAAAAGCTGTAGCGGAGACTAAGTTCGCAGATCAACCGGAACGACGCCCCTTCCGACTCCGGCTTGTCTTGTTGTCTTGCTGCTGGGGGCGTCGTTCCTCGTCGGCATACAGATCGGCCTGATATTCGAGGCAGTCCAGCACTTCCACGTTGAGTTCGCCCGCGTACCGATTAATTAGTTCGACATCGCGTGCGTCGCGTTCTGATTTGGCGGGATCGGCCTTTCCAGCATTTCTCACGTTACCGGCTGATCTGGCCCAGAATCGCTCTCGCCTCGGCCGCCGGATCGGCGGCCTCCGTGATCGGCCTTCCCACCACGATGTGGCTGGCTCCCGAGGCCATCGCTTCTGCCGGAGTGACGATGCGGACCTGATCGCCGGCGCTTGTGCCCGCCGGACGCACGCCCGGAGTCACGATGGCAAAGTTGCCGCCCAGTTCCGAACGCAAGGTCGAGGCTTCGCGGGCCGAGGCCACCACGCCCTGGCAGCCATTGGCCAGCGCAATCGTGGCCAGGCGCACCACACTGTCTTCAACCGAGCCGCGAATGCCGATCTTGTCCAGATCGTAGGCGTCCAGGCTGGTGAGCACGGTGACGGCGAGCACCATCAGTCCCGGACGCACCTGTGCCGCCTCCACTGCCGCCCGCAGCATTTTGCCGCTGCCCGCCGCATGTACCGTCAGCATGCTTACGCCGAGATTGGCTGCTTCAGCCACCGCGCCGGCAACCGTATTGGGAATGTCGTGATATTTCAGGTCGAGAAAGACCCGTCGCCCGGAGGCCACCAGATCGTGCACCACTTGTGGCCCTTCAGCGGTGTAGAGCTGCATCCCGACTTTGTAGGTCAGCGCAGAGTCTCCCACCGCTGCCACAATCCTTTGTGCGGCAGCGGCGGTGGAAACATCCAGGGCGACGATCAACCGCTGGCGCGGGTCGCCGCCCAAGCTGGTAAGACCACTGTACGGGATGCGATTCGGCAAAGCCACTGGCATCCCGGCCAGTCTACGTCTTTTACGGGAGTTGCGCTAGGGGCGGGCGGCTATAAGCCACGGTCTGGAACGTGGGCTTGGATTTAGACTTAGCCAGATTGGCCTGAGGGGGATTCACCAGATCCAGCCGCACCCGCTGCAGACCCCTGGCGCGGAATTGCAGCGCCTGGGCAGCGCCGTAGGAAACGTCAATGATGCGGCCTGGAACGATAGGCCCCCGGTCATTGACCCGCACCACTACCGACCGGCCATTGCGCAGGTTCGTGACCCGCACAAAGCTTCCCATAGGAAGCGTCAAGTGGGCCGCGGTCATGTCATACATATCGTAAAGCTCCCCGCTGGCGGTCGGTTTTCCGTGGAAATTCTCGCCGTACCAGGAGGCCGTCCCAACTTGATACGGTCCGGCCTTGCCGGCCTGCTTGCCAACCTCGGATTTCGTTTGGACTGAACTACTTGGAGCTGGTGTCGCCTCCGAGATGTTCGGTCCCTGAGCCGCTCCTAGGCTGGCGACCGTAAAGGCAAGCGCCAGTCCGTGAGCCATACATCTTCGCATTCAGTTCTCCTCGCATACTCAAAAGTGTCCTAGCCGAGCTGTACTGTTGGACGTGATTGTGAGATGCTACCGGCCTACCGAATGCGTGTCAAGGCGAATTGGACGGTCGAACGATAACCTCCTAGTAATATAGTTCTCACGTAACCTATTGGTAATTTAGCTAGATGCAGCGGATGACCTTTGTTTAAAGCTGGTTACGTATTGAGTATATAGTAAATAATCCAGCCGAGCGGCCCAAGGTAGAATTTACAAGATCAATGCAATCAATGGCTTACGGTCGACGTAGCGGCAACTAACATGAAATCATAGAGTTACAGGTTGACTTGGAGGGCAGCACCGAAGATTTTCTTCGCACTCGCGGGTCCGAAAGTAACTTCAGCGCCTGTCGATCTGGAATCCTAGCCTCCTGAGAAGGCGTATGATCGGCTCGATAGAAACGGAAGGGCATGGCCGAAAAACCACCCGTTGTACTGACCATCGCAGGCTTTGACCCCTCTTCCGGAGCGGGGGTAACAGCCGACATCAAGACTATCGCCGCCCACGCCTGCTATGGAGTGGCCTGCATAACGGCTATGACCGTGCAATCAACCTCCGGGGTGCGCCGGGTTGAGCCCGTCGATCCCGGCCTGCTCACCGACTCGCTGGAAGAACTGGCAGCCGACCTTGACATCGCCGCCGTTCACATCGGCATGCTGGGGTCGGGGAAGATCGTAAAGGCGCTGACCGACTTCCTCCTCGAAAAGCCAGCCCGTGAACCTGGCAGCCGCCCCGCCGACCGGCCCGGGAAGCGCCTCCGGAACATCGTGCTGGACCCCATCCTCAAATCATCCTCGGGGACTGACTTGCTGGATGCCGCGGGTACCCGGCTGATGATCGAACGCCTCATCCCGCTGGCCGACGTGATTACGCCCAACCTCGATGAAGCCGCCGTGCTCACCGGAATGAAGGTCAGCGAACTCGATGAAATGAAGGCCGCCGCGGCCAAACTTCACGAAATGGGAGCACCCGCCGTGGTCATCACCGGTGGCCACCTCGAAAAAGCGATTGATCTGTTGAGCTTCACCACGAAGAAGGGAATCGAACAGGAGGTCTTCAAAGCCGAGCGCCAGCGTTCCAACTCAACGCACGGCACCGGATGCGCGTTCGCTACCGCCATGGCCTGCCATCTGGCGCTCGACCGCGGCTTGGCCGAGGCTGCGCTGCTGGCGAAAACCTACGTCACCGCCGCGATCTCCTATGGGCATCCGCTCGGCCACGGAATCGGCCCCGTCCATCATCTCTACCGCATGAGCCAGCAACGTCGCGCCGCCGGAACCGGCGGCGAATCGTAACCGCTTCCGGAGCTGCATCCGTCACGCAACGCACCATGATAATCGCCCGGCGCTTCAACGCCAGGGGTGCTCACCACGAACGCCCAACGTAGACGTTGAACGTTCGTAGAGTCCCGTTCAAGTTTGGATTCCAGTAGTCCCGATAGCTGCCGTAATAGAAGAGCAACCCTCCCTCAAACTTGTGGGGAAAGACGTAATACGCCTTCGATTGCCCAATCCACTGCGGAACGATCACCTCCGAGATCTGGGTCGCGCTGAAGTTCAAGTTGCCCAGGGCCGCGGCGAACATGGTTGGGCTAAAGCAAGGCGGCGGTGCACCGATGTCACAATTGCCTTGCGAAATCAAATACTGATTGCCGAGCAGGGCTGCGTCGTTCGGATTCAAATCGGTCCGGAAGCCACTGCGCGCCGAGTTATAGGTGAGCCTGAGATTCAGCCCCAGACGCTGTCTCAGCATGTAGTTGGTCTCTCCCCAATACGCCTGGGTGAGTTGCTTGTAGAGGACGGTGGGCTCCTCCACCACATATCCCACGCTGCTATCGTTCTGAAATGCCATGTAGGTTGTCAGGTTGTTCTGCTGGTAGGAATATCCCAGGCCGACATTCCAGGCCGGCAAAACTCTCAACGTAGCGGTGGCCGTGTCAATGTAGAAGCGGTTACGCCGCTCAAAATCAGGTGGCAGACCAGCGATGTCCGTGCCGAATCCCGGCCCTGCAGCAGCGCCGGGGGTGTTGGGGAGTGCAATCGAGCGAAAATCGTTCTGCGCGATGATGCTGAGGTCGTTGGCAAACACCAGCAACGAGGAAGGCGTAAACGTGAGGTCAGCAAAAATCCGGTTGTTGCTTTGCGGGACGATCAGGAAACCGGGGTCGTGCGTGCCGGTCCACTCATATCCGGCCCGCGCGCTCCACGGGCCGCGGTCGCGATAATGCAACGCCAGCCCGGCAGTATTGCTGGACGACGAAGGCACGACCGTCTGCAAGTCTGTGTTGTCCATCGAGTAGACCTGCGGCCACAGCGAGGAATTCGAGCGCGTGATTCCGTTGCGCTGGTAGTGTGCCTCGACGTCGAAACCCTGACCTAATTCATATTCCAGACGCAAGCCTTCCCAATGATTGTGATAGGACATATTGCCGTACATGCTGTAGTACGGCGTGAAATTGTTGACCAGATTCTGTTGATGGTAGTCGGCGGTCAGGCGCAGCCGGTTCGTCGGAACCCAGTTCAGCACTTCGTCTGAGCCGAACCCGTTCTGCGGGTAGCTGGTCAACACATCGCGAAGGCGCGAGTAGCTCAGGCTGCCGTTGAAGCTCAGCGTCGGGGAAGCCGCCCAGTTCAGGTTCAGGCTGTCGGTCTGCGACTGGCTGGGCGACGGGATGTTAATCGGATAGTTCCCGACCGCGACATCCATCGGAAACGGTCCGTAGGGCGGCGGATTATTGACGGAACTTCCTTCGTTTTCCGGAGTAAACGGTCCGGTAAACGTTGCGATCGGAACAATCCGGTCATTGAAGCTGCTGTACTTGTGTTCGTAGGTGAGCCGCACTGGCCCCAAATCAGCGTGGGCTCCTCCGCCGATATTCCGGGTCGTGTAGTTCATTGACTGGAATTGGGATTGGTAATGGCATTGAGCGCCGCAGGTGGTGTTCACGCCGCCCACGTAAACGGCTGGAGTGGTGTTCTCGTCCAAATAAGCGAGCTGACTTACGCCGGCTCTCGCCTGCCAGTCTCCCTTCACGAACAGTTCGATCGGCAGCCTCGGCATCTTGACCTGAGCTTGCGCCTTGCCGAGCCGTCTCACCACTCCAAAAGTCGTGTGCGAAGGGATCAAATCCGTCGTGCTGTCCGGCGGAGTAGTGCTGCCGGGAGGCACATCCAGCACGGGAAATGCGTAGAAAGGATAGTGATCCTGTTGCTGCATGAAGCTGCGCAGGTCAAAGCCGAGCCGTGCCCAATGTCCCGCGGTGAGCTGTGAGGCAGCCTGGTAATCCTTGCTGCTCAGCACATTGCCGCGGGAGACGATGGTGACGTGGTTCAGCGATGACACGTATGCGGTTGCCGCATCGGCTCCCGCCGATTGCTCGAGCGTGTCGTACTCACCCACTCGTCCGCCAAAGCCGCTCTGGTCAACGAAGCGGTACGAGCCCGGAACAATGGAGTACGACGCGTCGGTCTGGTTCGCTCCAGCTTCGGCCGGGTCCGTGCCTCCGGACAAGTTCGCAGCCGACATCGGAGTCAGATATTGAGACATCATTCCCATTGCGCCGCCCGCCGCGCCAATGGCCAAACTCGGCGAGTGGGACGGAAGCAGACGAATCGTCGCAGCACCAGCGCTTTGCCCATGTGGCGCTGCTGCCGCCCTTAGGGGCTGGGGTTCACGCAACTGCTGGTCGGACGGACCCTTGTCCACGAATCTGCTTCCACCGCTGGGAGTGGGCGTATCAGTGCCGTGAATCGATCCGTGACAATTCGTGCAGCGATCTGCCAGCGGCAGACCCGCTCCGTTGTGGTGCCCCGCGTGACACTGCAAACACAGTGCCGGCTCGCTCACAGTCAAAAGATTCGTGTTGGCTGAACCGTGAGCGGTGTGGCAATTCATGCAGTTTTCCGTCACCGGGGGATGCTGGTAGGCAAACGGTCCGCGATACTGCGCGTGGCAGCCCAGGCAGAGTTCGTTGGTATTGGCCGTCCGCAGATTGTTGCCGGCAGCTCCGCCATGCGGATCGTGGCAATCCGCACAACTCATCTTGCCCTCGCGCAGCGGATGATGATAAGGCAGGCTCATCTGACCACGCTCACTTTGGTGACACCGGAGGCAAGCATCGTTTGCCTGCCAGCGCGGTTGCATCATCGCCTTGGCTTCCGGGACCATGCTCTCCACGTTGCCCACCCGGGCTGGAGTCATGACATCGGTGAACATTTCAACGCCCGGCTCCGTTTTGTCTCCCGCCTTGGTGTACGTGTGGGTCTGATGGCAATCCGTGCAGCGAACCTTGTTCGATGCATGCGGTCCCGCGACCCAGTTGCGAATCTTTTCATCCCTGGCGTGACAGCTCAGGCACACACCGTTGGCATCGGTGGCCGAACGCTGTTTGAAGGAGATGATCTTGGAAACATCTCCTCCACCCTGCACGTGCAGGCTGCCAAGACCGTGGCACTGTTCGCATTCGACGCCCTGCTGGGCGTGGAAGGCGTGCCGATAATCCTTGGCGATGTCGGCGTGACACGTCGCGCACGTTTCGGTCCCGGCCGCGGTAGCCCCGGGAATCTGCACATACTTCGCAAACGAGGAGATCGCATGCTCAGACTTCTTGGCTGCACGCGATGGAAGGGTAACGACAGCAACCAAGGCAAGAACTAACGATGCTGCAAGAACGGAATAATTCCGCATAAGATACCCTCCCTACGGATTCGTTTCGCCGAGCGACACGCTCCGTGGGTTCTAGGAAACGACAGCCGATGGGGTGGATCTGTCCGCAAAGACGGGAGCAGCATAGACCTACTAGGGGGCCTAGTCTGTGACACTGATCACATCGCCAGGTGGGAAGTCACGCCGCCAATAGCGGGGACGGGCTGTGACTGTCAAGAAAGGCAATTGCACAGCAGCGGAGGCGTGGAAGGTGTTGCGCAGCCTAGTTGCCGGAGGGTTTCTTCAGCAGGATTGCAGCCACAAACGACGCGGTCGCCGCCAGCAGCCACTCCACGCGATAGAACTGAATGGCTTGCCAATCTACCAGGGTCTTGGCTGTGATCAGGCCAACCAGCAAGGCTCCCGCCACGCACCCCAATCCAATGACGAATGCGATCAGCGATGCCGTGGTAAGCCCGACCCAGCGTTGGATCTCGTGGAAGTGGAGGTAGTGAAGCCATGCGGGAGATTTGACCTTCCTCCACATCCGGCTCCAGGGGGTGGTTGTGATCGCCGAGTGCGTCCAAGTAATGGCTTTGTCCCAGAGTTTTGCAACTGCGGCCGCGTCAGCCTTGGCGGTCGCACTCAAGGCGTTCGGCCTGCGTCGTCCGCAGCAGTGACAGAAATGGGAGCCCAGCAGGAACTCCGTACCGCAATGAGCGCAAACCTCTGCCATCGCCGGAATGGACTCCTGAACCGTCGTGTCTCCGGCTGTCATGGTTGACGGTGGCCGCCAGAACTCCTGCTGCGTTTCCTGTACAAATCCCGACATGGCAACTAGTCTCTAGGTGAACTGCCCTGGGGCGTGTATGGCACTCCGGGCACCAAACCTGTGTTGATTTCTAAATGGCTTTGAAACAAGCACTTACGCTCTCCGCCAAGCGCTCCATCGCCACCGACGCGGGCAATAATTACTTGCGCCAGCGAGTAAAGATGAACCAGTTACGGAAGCCCGTAGACCTCCAAGCTGCAACCATCCACTCTGACCCGCTGCGGGACGGCTCGGCATCAGGATTCACAAAAGCCGTATCCCAATCCAGCGCCGCACGGTCCTGCCGAGCTCCATTCGGCCGACCTGCGCAGACTCCTCACGAGCCCTCCCGCAACCTGCCACGCAGATCCGGGTCAGTCTGTGGCTGCGCCGATTATAGGGGCCGACCGTCGTGCTGACTGTTAACGGCCGTGGCACGTGGCTGACGTTCTTGGTTCGGGGCTGATGCCGGGGTGTGCTGGCGCCATAACGCCGCACGTCCTCGGCACTTCGTTTAGACTAGAACGACCGAGTCGTGACGACCTACGCAGGACAAATCTGGATGAAGCTTGAGCAAAGCGCAGCGCGGCCGGTGATGTTTCTGCTTCTCCTGAGCGCATCTGCCCTCACGGCTGCCGCACAGACGTCCGCTGCTCCAGCCACGCCTCACGGCGCCCCCCATGATCCCCAGATCGCTACCGCCTTCGATCACTTCTACAACATGGAGTATGACCGGGCGATCCCGGAGTTCGAGAAGATTGTGGAAAAGCATCCCAACGATTGCTTCGCGGTCAACCATCTGCTGACCGTGATCCTGATGCGCAATCTCTACGAAACCGGTGGCATGAACACAGGCGAATATGCCAATGACAGTTTTATCGGTCACGCTCCCCGCCCGACCGATCCCAAGATCAAGAGCCGGATCAAGCAACTGGTGGCGCGGGCGGAAACTCTGGAGGAAGAGCAACTCAAGGCCAATCCTCAAGACGTTGACGCACTCTATTGCCGCGGCGTCACCCGGGCGGAGTTCGCCGTCTATACCGGCCTGGTGGAGCGGGCCTGGTTCTCCGCTCTCCGCAACGCTGTTGGTGCCCGCCACGACCACGAGCGGGTGCTTGAACTTGATCCCGAATATCTGGACGCGAAGATGGTAGTGGGCACCCACAATTACGTGGTGGGCCACCTGCCTTGGACGGGGAAAGTCGCCGCCGCTCTGGCGGGATTGACCGGGTCGAAGGAAAAAGGCCTTGAGTATCTTCGTGAGGTGGCGAAGGGAGGCGTGGAGAATTCGGTAGACGCAAAGGTGATCCTCAGCTTGTTCCTGCGCCGCGAACAGCAGTATGACGAAGCCCTCGGCTACATGCAGGAGCTTTCGGCAAAGTATCCCAAAAATCATCTTTTCCCCACCGAAGTCGCCAACCTGTTGCGGGCCGCCGGCCGGCTGGATGAGGCCGAGGCTATGTATCGCAAAGTTTGGCAGAACGGCACAGAAGGGAAATACGACAATCTGCACTACGAAATGGCCGCCTGGGGACTGGGGGAACTGCTGCGCAGCAAGAAAGATATCGCCGGTGCCGCTGCCACGTATGAACTGGTGAATGGGGCGCCCAACCCTGATCCCGATATCCTGCAGAAGGCCAACCTGGCCGCGGGCGAAATGTACGACCTGCTGCAGAAGCGCGATCTGGCCATGAAGCACTATCAGATCGTGTTGGCCGGCAATGCCAACACCAGCCCCGCCGACCAGGCCCGCCGCTATATCAGAGAGGCGTACCGGGAGTAGGCTCGATGCTGGCTGGTCGCGGGCACGGCATCAGCTGAGCGAATTTTCCTTTCCCCAGCCCAACCGAAACCCGCGCGCCAATCGTGATGCTGTAGAATCGACCTCTTCCCGTCGCACCATGCTGAGAATTCCGGATTGGATCAGACACCGCGCTGTCATTGCCGCTCTCTGGTCAGCGGTGGTGGCAGCCTCTGTCCTCCGCATCGTCGCGACCTACCCGAATACAGCTCAAGCTTATGACGAACCAGGCCATGTCGCGGCCGGCATTGAATTCTTGGACAAGGGTACTTACACGCTCGATCCGGTCCATCCGCCGCTGGCGCCGACGGCCATCGCGCTGCCGCTCTACCTGGCGGGTGCGCGTTATCCGGTCTTGCCGGAGTCGGACCCGGCCAGCCACGACTACAACGTTGTCGGAAATCGCATTCTTTACGACGGCGGCAACCTCGCGCACAACCTGGCCTTGGCGCGGACTGGCGTTCTACCGTTCTTCATTCTGGGAGCAGTCGTCGTTTTTCTGTGGGCGCGGCATTTCGCAAGTCCCGCCGCAGCGCTTTTTGCCACGTTTCTGTATTGCACCACGCCCACAATTCTGGCCTTCTCCAGCGTGGCCTACACCGACATGGTGGCGGCCTCCACGCAGTTGGCCGCGATGTTCGCGTTTTCTCTCTGGCTGGAAAGTCCCAGCCGCAACGCGGCCGCCCGGCTCGCACTTGCGCTGGGAGCCGCTTTTCTGGCGAAGCTGACCAGCTTTCTGTTCATCCCAGCTGCCGCACTCCTCATGACAATCGTGTGGCTGGTAAGGAGCAAGGGCAAAGGCGATCTGCTTTTGCGGAAACGCCTGTTGCAACTTGCTGCCATCGTGCTGCTCCTTCCGCTCATGATCTGGGCTGGATATTTCTTCTCGCTGCACCGCGTGCAAGCGATTACCGGCATCACGCCATCAAACATGGCCTCATGGCAGCACTTCCCTGGGCCAGTTCGGTCGGTGGGGCGGGAGTTGATTCTGCGGAATCCTCGTTTCCCGGCCGGTGAATTTTTCCACGGAGTGGCCGCCGCCTGGGTGCTGAACAAAGAAAAATCGGAATCGTATCTGCTCGGTCACACGAAAGTGGGAGGCTGGTGGTACTTTTTCCTGCTTGCCATCGCAGTGAAATCTCCCATCCCACTCTTACTTCTGGCCGGTCTCGGACTTCACTCGATCGGCTCTTACTCGACCCAGCCGCCGACTAGTGGTTGTCGGTGGATCCGGCTGCTGCCCGCGGCGGCGCTGGCCGCCGTCTTGCTGGTTACGATGCATGTGAGCTATCAAGCCGGACTACGGCACATTCTGGTGGCTCTGCCCCTGCTAGCGATCATCGCTGGTGTCGGCGCCAGTCAGGTCTTTCAAATGATCCGCCGGCCGTGGCGACTCGGCCTTACCGCGCTGGTGATTGCATTGCTTTCCTGGCAGCTTGCCGAGAGCATCAAGGCACAAGCCGATTCTCTTGCCTACTTCAACGAATTTGCCGGATCCGACCCGAGTTCCGTGCTCGTGATCGGCTGCGACCTCGATTGCGGGCAAGACCTGAACCGGCTGGCCGGCGAGCTTCGTTCCCGCCACATCGATGACCTCGAACTCGCCATCTTCACCAGCGCCGACACGGACCGGTCCGGCTTGCCGCATCATGAACTTCCTGATCCCGCACGTCGGCCCCAGGGCTGGATTGCCGTCAGCGCTCGGCCGCGACGAACGGGAAGCGGCATCCGCGAGATCCTTCCTCTAGATTATTTCGCTGGGCTCGAGGCGTATCGGGTGGCAAATGTCGGGAAGACCATCCGTCTGTATTACGTGCCTGCGACCGATCCCGGGAGCCCTCGACCTCCCGGAACTGATTCGACCCGGTAATCATGGGGCGGGCCGGGGCACGGTGAAACTCCGGATTGTGGAACTTCAGAGGTGCGCCCAGCGTATTATCTGGAAGAGGGCGAACCTATGTACTGCAACCAGTGCGGCAAAGTAATTCAGGATGATGCGGCGGTTTGCGCTTACTGCGGTATTCGCGTCGGCGCCTCGCTGGCCCGAAGGAAGCTGATACGCCCGCGTCAGGGGCGCAAAGTCGCCGGCGTGTGCCTGGGTTTCTCTGAGTACTTCGACGTGGACGTGACACTGGTGCGGGTTGTCTGGCTGGTAGCCTCGGTCACGACGGTTATCGGGTTGCTCTCTTATCCCATCGCGTGGATCGTCATGCCGGAAGAGCCGCTGCCGCTTGCGGCGCCGGCCAATGCGCAGCAGGTAACGAACTCGTAGGAATCAGACCCCGGACTTCAGACCTCAGACTTCAGACCTCAGACTTCAGACTTCAGACTTCAGACTTTGGTTCCCGTTCGCGATCGAGAGGCGGACGGCGGGAGCCGCATTTGTGCTTTAATCCCCTGCATGGCACCCATCCCTTCCCGGCGCATCAAAAGCGGCGATGCCGAGATTGTTTACTGGAGCCTCGGCGAGGGTTCACCGGTTATTCTCCTGCATCCTTTCCCCGCGCATCATGAGTTCTGGTTGCCCGTGGCTGAATCGCTGGCCGCGCGCTATCGCGTGATTCTGCCTGACCTGCGTGGGCACGGCGAATCGGGCGTAGGCGAGGGGCCGGCCACAATGGAGAAGCATGCCGCCGACATCGTGCGCGTCATGGACGACGCTGACGTCGGTCGCGCTCCTCTGGTCGGAGTGTCCGTCGGCGGCTACGTGCTGTTTGAATTCTGGCGCAGGCATCGCGGCCGCGTGGCGGCGCTCGGCCTGTGCAACACGAAAGCGCCCGCCGATGGCGCCGAAGCCCGCGCCGCGCGCCTGCAGGCGGCCACCGATGTTCTCGAGCGCGGCACCGAACCATTCCTCGAAACCATGGTGCCTCGCCTGCTGGGCAAGACCACGCGGGAAACGCGTCCCGACCTGGTGGACGAAGCGTTGCGCATGATGCGCACAATGTCGCCCGATGACGTAGCCCAGGTGCAGCGCGGCATGGCCGAGCGTCCGGACTCCGTCGCAACATTGAATACCATCAATGTTCCTACGCTGCTGGTGACCGGGGATGAAGACATTCTGACCGGTGTGAACGAAGCCGAGCTCATGCGCCAGCACGTCGCCGGCAGCGAGTTGCGCGTCATCCCGAAGGCGGGGCACTACGCGCCGTGGGAGCAGCCCGAGGAAGCGGCCAGGCTGCTGCGCCAGTTTCTGGATGGAATCTGACAGGCTCCGCGGACGCCACGCAGTTAAGGACCACACAACCCTTTGTCATTCCGAGCGCAGCGAGGAATCTGCTTCGGCGCTTGGAGGGAGCGAAGCCTTCCGGGGTCGGCTGGACTAGAATCATAGGCGCCATGAAAAAGCTTATCCTTCCCCTCCTTCTCGTAATCCTCGAGATCTGCTCCTATTCCCAAACTTCGCCCAGCCGGCCGCGCATCCTCGGCATCGACCACGTCTCGTTCTACACCACCGCGCCTGACGGCGTCAGAAAGCTTTACAGCGATCTGCTCGGCCTTGCTGCCGCCACGCCGGTCGAGCCCGGCGGCATCGCGCGCTACATGATTGGCAGACAGTGGGTCGGCTACAGCGCTGTGCCTGACGCGAAGGCTACCGACCGCATGGATCACGTCGCCTTTACCACCGACAATATCGTCGCCCTTCGCCGGTATCTCGTCGAAAAGGGAATGAAGGTCGGCCAGATTGAAGGACGGCCCGACCACAGCCTGAGTTTTATGGTGAAGGATCCGGAAGGGCATCCGATCGAGTTTGTGGAACGGGGCAAGGGCGAAGCCACGCCGGCAGCCGCTTCCGCCGTGTCGCGGCACATGATCCACACCGGCTTCGTGGTCTACCACAAGGATGCCGAAGACCGCTTCTACCGCGACATTCTAGGCTTCCGGCTCTACTGGCACGGCGCCGACAAGCCGGGCACGCCCGATGACTGGGTCGCCATGCAGGTTCCCGACGGCACCGACTGGCTGGAGTACATGCTCAACCAGCCCGAGCATATGGACCTGCAACTGACCGGAGTGATGAACCACATTTCGCTCGGTGTTGCCGACATGAAGGCGGCGCAGGCGATCATGCAGTCGCATGGCTGGAAGCCGCACGGCGACGAGCAGGCCGAGGTCGGCAAAGACGGCAAATGGCAGCTCGACGTATATGATCCGGATCTGTCGCGCGTCGAATTGATGGAATTCAAGCCCGTCCAGAAGCCCTGCTGCAATGACTTCACAGGGCCGCATCCAATCGAGTGAATCTGCGCCGCAGTCGATGAAGGTCGTCCCTAAGGCCCTAAATTGCAGATTTGCGAGTGTAGATTTCAGATTCGATCGACTCGGACAATCTGCAATCTGAAATCTGCAATCTGAAATTCGAATCTTTGGTTCCGGTGCTGCTTAGATTTTGACGAAGATCTTTTTCCGCCACAGGAGCCACAACAGCGCCCAGCAGAACAGCACTGCGCCGATGGAATAGACCAGCGACGCGTTCGCCGCGCCCAATCCGAGCGACACCAGCCATGCCTGTGCCGCTTCATGCCAATTCATGGTGGCGCCGTTCGCGGCCTTCACCGTGAACGTGTACCCGGGGCCATAGACTACGGAGTCGGCGACGTAACCCACGATCGCATTCATTCCAAACACCAGGAACGGCATCGTCCACGCCCCGCGCCAGTTCCTGATCTCCATCGCCCAATAGAGCAAGGCAAGAAATACGAGGGCAAATCCACCGGTCAGCAGCGCGAACGAACTGGTCCAGAGATTCTTGTTGATGGGGAACCAGCGATCCCACACCAGTCCCGCGACCAGCCCGAGAACGCCGAATCCCACCATGCGCAGGACTTTGGTGCGCGGGCTCGCTCCCGAGCGCAGCCATTGCCCGGTGAGCACGCCCATCAAAGTCGTCCCAATCGCAGGGATGGTGTGAATCAGTCCTTCGGGATCACGCACGTCGTTGTAAAGATGCCCCATCATCAGCTTGCGATCGAGCCAGGCGGGGAGGTTACGCCATGTGTCCATGAAAGGAATGTCGTGCCCCGGCACGCCAAAACCCGGCACCGGCACGAACCGGAGGAGAGCCCAATAGCCGGCAAGACAGGCAATCAGTGCGATCAGTTGCCCGCGCCAGTTCGACCACAGCACCAGAATCGCCGCCGCCAGATAGCAAAGAGCGATGCGCTGGGTGACGCCATAGAAGCGGAAGCTGTGCCAGTCCACGCCAAGAATAGGAGAGGCGTTGGTCAGGAACCCGATTGCAATCAGGAGCAGACTGCGCAGGATGACATGGGCAAAAATCTTCTGCCGCGACTCGCCGCGGCGCAAGCGAGACGCGAACGAAAAAGCCATCGAGACGCCCACCAGAAAAATGAACGACGGGAAAATGAAGTCTGCGGGCGTCCAGCCATTCCACTGCTGATGCTTGATCGGCCAGTGGGCGAGATCGTCGCTGCCGGGGTTATCCACCAGGATCATGCCCGCGACGGCGAGGCCGCGGTATACATCGATGCAGGTCAGGCGCTGGGAGACTGGTTTCGATTCACTGGAAACAGGGGTATTTTGAATGAGTGTAGAAGTGGCCATGATTTTGAGGTCCGGAACATTTCGCGACAAATATAGACCGGACCGGCGCGTGTTGTCATCCGACTGTGCCGGCGTCTTTCACGATTTGAGGCCGGGGACGGGAGGCGGAAAGAACCACAAGGGCTCCTTTTGCTAAAATCATTGCGCAATGACCATGACAGCGAGCGAAACGATTCTGATTTCCCCCAACACTGTAGTTAGCGCCAAGGGTGACGGTTCTGCCGTGGACGTGAGCGGCGCGGCAAACCGGGTTTTTCTTGTGACCCTTGCCATTACCAAGATCATCGAGCAGGAGTCGCTCGACCTCAGCATCTACGGCTCTCCCGATGGAGCAGCCTGGGTCGCAACGTCGATCGCCGCGTTTCCGCAGACGTTTTATTGCGGCGAATCGCCGCTGCTGCTCGACCTGACTGCGCACCCGGACGTGAAGTTCGTGCGCGCCCACTGGGAAGTGGCACGCTGGGGGCGCGGCACGGAAACGCCAATGTTCGAGTTCGGCGTGACCATGCAGGAAGTCCCGGCCAACATCCTGAAAGAGGCCGCCGCAGAAGCCAGGAAACTGGCCTAATTCCGATTGTCGATTTCCGATTGACGATTTTCTGACGCGTTCACGGTTAATCCGGCAGGTTCCGCCTTCCAATGCAAATCAGGAATCAGCAATCAGAAATCGGCAACTGGCAATCGCAAATCGGAAATGCAAATCGGAAATCGGAAATCGCAAATCGCAAGTGTGTCCTTCCGCTAAGATTGATCTCAGCATGAAAACCGGGTCGCAGGTCATCATCCGTCCGGCGCGCAATGTGCGCGGCAGTGTGCAGTTGCCGGGCGACAAATCCGTTTCCCATCGCTATGCCATGCTGGCAGGCATAGCCGAAGGACCGTCGCGCCTGGAAAACTATTCGACCGGTGCCGACTGCGCCAGCACTCTCGGCTGCATGCGCGCGCTGGGAGTAACTTGGGAGCGAAAAGAAAATGTCGTTGAAGTGCAGGGACGCGACCTGGCACTAGCAGTTCCCAACATCCCACTGGACTGCGGCAATTCCGGCTCGACCATGCGCATGTTAAGCGGCATTGTTGCGGCGCAGAAGTTCACCAGCGAGATGACCGGCGATGAGTCACTTTCCCGCCGCCCTATGGAACGCGTTATTAGGCCGCTTTCCGCCATGGGCGCGCAGATTGCCTCACGCGAGGGCAAGCCGCCGCTGCGCATCACAGGTGCACACCTGAAAGCCATCGATTACAAAATGCCGGTCGCCAGCGCTCAGGTGAAGTCGTGCCTCCTGTTCGCAGGATTATTCGCCGAGGGTGAGACCCGGGTCGAAGAGCCGCTGCGCACGCGTGATCATGGCGAAGTCGCGCTGCAGGCTTTTGGCGCGCAACTGGAGCGCAAAGGGAACGAGGTCCGCATCCGCGGCGGCCAGCGTTTGCGCGGCATAGGAGCCCGCATCCCGGGCGATCTTTCGAGTGCGGCGTTTTTCCTGTGTGCGGCGGCGTTGTTTCCCGACTCGCAATTGACCATTCCGAATCTGCTGATGAATCCCAACCGCGCTCGCCTGCTCGATATCCTGATGCAGATGGGGCTGCGCATTTCGGTGACACAGCTCGACGAAATTCACGGCGAACTGGTCGGCTCGCTGCAGATCGATGGCGCCCGGCTCAAAGGAGCCACTCTTGCCGGCGCCGACTCGGCCGCGCTGATTGACGAGATTCCAGTTCTGGCGGCGATCGCGCCCTACACCGAGCAGGGCATCGAGGTCCGCGACGCCCGCGAGTTGCGGGTGAAGGAGTCCGACCGCATCGCAGCCGTGGCCACGAATCTGCGCCTCATGGGCGCGCAGGTCGAAGAGCGCGACGACGGCCTGCGAATTCCCGGTGGCCAGACTCTCCGCGGTGCCGAACTCGATTCCTTCGGCGATCACCGCATCGCCATGGCCTTTGCCGTGGCGGCTCTGCGAGCCCAGGGCGAAACCCTCATTCGCGGCTCCGAAGCGGCTGCTATATCTTATCCAGCATTTTTCTCGACGCTGGAGGACATGACCGAGCGATAGCGTCCTCACCCTCCGCTGTGATCCCTGTCACGGCACAGCTTCAGCCTACCCCTCACAGTTAAGAGTACGAATGCGGAAATCTTCCGCCGGCAGGGACATCTCCGAGTGGATGCCAGTCCACAACGCTTCGTGAACCCATGGGTCGTCACTTTCTCCGTGATGCTGGCGACCTTCATGGAGGTCCTCGACACCACCGTCGTCAACGTCTCCATTCCTCACATCGCGGGCAATCTGGCTGCAACCAACGAAGAAGGCACGTGGGTGGTCACGTCGTACCTGGTGTCGAACGCGGTTGTATTGCCGATTTCGGGCTGGCTGGCGAGGTACATGGGCCGCAAGCGGCTGCTCCTGACCTGCGTCGCCGGGTTTACGCTGACGTCGCTCTGTTGCGGCCTCGCCGCTTCGCTACCGCAGTTGATCATTTTCCGCGTGCTGCAAGGCCTGACCGGCGGCGGCCTGCAGCCCCTCGCGCAGGCGATTCTTCTCGAGACCTTTCCCAAGGAGCGCCACGGTCATGCTATGGCGGCCTTCGGCATCGGCATTCTCCTGGCGCCGATTCTGGGGCCCACGCTGGGAGGATGGATTACCGACAATTACACCTGGCGCTGGATCTTTTATCTCAACTTGCCCGTGGGCGCTGTCTCTATGGTCCTCATGAACCGCTTTGTCTTCGATCCGCACTATATCAAGCACGATGGCGGCAAGGTTGACTTGTGGGGGATTGGTTTTCTGGCGCTAGGCATCGGTTCGCTGCAGATCCTGCTCGATACCGGCGAGCGCAAGGATTGGTTTTCGTCACCATACATTCGAACCTTTGCCATTCTATGTGTGATTGGCTTGGTCGCTTTGATCATCCGTGAGCTGATGACCGACCACCCCGTCGTAGACCTGCGTGTGCTCAAGAATCGATCTTTCGCTGCGGGAGTTTTTCTCATCAGCATGCTGGGCTTTGTGCTGTACGCCAGCCTGGTGCTGCTGCCCCTGTACCTGCAGACGTTGATGGGATATCCCGCTTACAACTCAGGTCTGGCCCTGTCTCCCCGCGGCATTGGGGCGCTGCTGTTCACTCCCTTGGCCGGCCACTTGACCACCAAGACCGACCCGCGGCGAATTCTGGTCGTAGGCCTGGTTCTCGGCTCGATCACGATGTTTCAACTCTCCGGGCTCAACCTCTATGCCGGTTTCTGGGATATCTTCTGGGCCCAGGTCCTTCAGGGAGTTGCTCTCAGTTGTCTCTTCATTCCACTCATGACGCTGGCCGTGGCTCGCATCCCGTCGCAGAAAATGGGCAACGCGACCAGCATCTTCAACCTGATGCGCAACATCGGAGGCAGCGTGGGCATCGCCATCATGACGACTTTCCTGTCGCGGCGCACGCAACTGCATCAGAACCACCTGATTGCCAACGTCAGGGCTGGCGATATCGAAACCTGGAGATACCTTGCAGGCCTGCGCGCGCACTTTCACTCCCTAGGGGCCGACAACGTTACGGCTTCGCGCAAGGCTCTGGGCGCAGTTTATGGCCTGCTGCAACAACACGCCGCCATGCTCGCGTTTGTCGAAGCCTTTTGGTTGATGGGCGTGGTGTTCCTGCTTATGCTTCCCTTCTTGCCGCTGTTGCAGTATTTCAAGCGTCCGCAGCCGAGAACTGACGCGGAAATCAAGCTGGCTGCGCTTCCCAAACCCTCGGACGATGAACTCGACGCTCTGGAACGGGATGCTCAGGAGGAAGAGAGCCATCTCATTGTTCACTGACCCGTTCTTCAGACAGACCTGGCATTCTTCCGCCCCTGGGATCCATGAAGATGATCCCCGACGTGAAATCGTTCAGTCGGTGAGCAAGCGCGACTTGTGATAAAGTATTGCCCGCCACAAAGGCTGGCCGTGGGGGCCAGTCAGCTTCAGTTCTTGGCTCGTATGCCCGACCGAATGTCCGACTAAGGAGTAATCCTATGACTACCCTCCGCGACCTCGTGAAAGACCGCAGAGTTTATTCGATTGATGCTGGCCGCACCGTGCTTGAGGCTGCACGCTTCATGATGGAGCACAATGTCGGGGCTTTACCGGTGTTGCGCGGCGGAGAACTGATCGGCATCCTGTCGGAACGCGACATCATGAACCGCGTTGTGGCCGTCGGGCGCACCCCCGGAACCACCGCCGTGTCAGAAGTCATGACCGCGAACCCGCGCGCAGTCTCGGCCGACGAGAGCATTGAAGAGTGCCTGTTCATCATGCGGGAGTTTGGTTTCCGCCACCTTCCCATTGTCGAGGGCAGGGAATTGAAGGGATTGGTTTCGCTGCGCGACGTTCTGATGCATCAGGCGGCGGAGATCGAGCGTCAGGCGCGGCGAGCGGCATCGTAAGCTCGGCTCCTGGCCCGGCCTGCCGGCTTTCGCAGAGGGCGCCGTGAAGCCAACTCGGCTTCAGTTCACGATTAGCGTGACCGTAGGTGCGCTGGTGCCTGTGTTGCTGGAGACCACCCCATCCGCATCGACGCCCATCAAGGTAAACGTGTAAGTGTTCTTTGGCGTTATCAGGCCGTTGGGGTTGGTGGTGGTGGTGGTGGTCGTATTGCCACAGGCGGGCATCAGCAGGGTTGCCCCTGCCAGGACAAGAAGAGCGAGTACACACCACGCCCGGCGTGCTCGCTTCCCTCTCACCGCGCCCACCGCCGCCAGCGCCATCACGGGTAAAGGCAGCCAAAGAGCATACCAGGGCCGGGCAGAGGCAACGGCTGCCCTAGGTAAGGGGCCGATTGTGTTGATCGTAAGCGTCGAGGAGTAAACTCCCACAATGGGATTCTTGTTGAATGAGCACACCGGAGGCAGCGTCACCAGCGGCGTGATCGAGGCGCACGAAAGCGTTACCCCACCCGGCGGGATCACGTATCCGTAGATCGGATTGATGGTGATGACTCCCTGGCCTCCGCTGCCGGCGTGCACGCTGCTCGGCTGGACCTGCTGCGTCACGGTGATCGTGAACTGTGGCGTTACTGCCAGGATCGTAAGATCCTGCTGGGCGGACGCTGAGGTTCCGTTGGATGTGCCCGTGACCGCAACGCTGTAAAGCCCCGGAGGGGTCGCGCCGACTGTGGTGATGGTCGCTGTGGCGGTGGCTGGAGGGGTCACGGATTGCGTACTCACTTCACAAACCGGAGTGGTCACCACCTGCCCTGTCGTCGCCGATGTCACCTGGCAGCTCAGATTCACCGTTTCGCTGAAAGTGCCTATTGGCGAGACCGTAATGCCGGCAGCGGCCGTGCCTCCCGGATCAATGGCCGCAGGGGAAGGGAAGGGATTCATCTGCAGAGTGAAATAATCATTCTGTCCGACGGCAGGCAGCAGCAAGGCGATTACGGCGCACAATACTCCCGCGCAAGTGCGCGCCGCCCGCAAGTTCTGGGTGGATGGCAACAACTCTGATTTCAACATGAGCAGTTTTCGGTCCAACTTGCTTCGATTCAAGGCAGCAGATAAAGGCTGCCCGACCCCCTGCCGGGGAATCAACTCTGCCGCGAAGCTCCGGCTCTTTGCCCGATGAAGCAGAAATCTCCGCCTCATTCTAACCTAGCCCCGCTGTCGGCCGCACCGCTTCTCGCGGCAGCTTGTTCGAATCTTCAATAGTACCATCTCACCTGCACAGGTTCCCGGCTCTGCCTTTCCTCAGTCCGGGTCTTGCCGAAGATGGGCACGCACTGGCAGAACGAGCCAGCCAACGTCCGGGAGGGGCGATGAACAAGCTACTGTGCAACCGTCTAAGGCACGGCGACAATCACGCCAGTGCACGGCTTCGAGCCGCGGCGCCGGTAGCTGTGCGGTACCGAAGAGTCGAAGTAAATGGAGTCTTCCGCTTCCAGTGCGTATTCGTCGCTGCCGATTTTGATCGTCAGCGAACCCTTCAGTACGTAAAGGAATTCCACCCCGGCGTGGGTATGGGGTTTCAGCTTCTCTCCGGGCGGCTCCTGAAAGTCCGCGAGGTACGCACTCAGTTTGCGTTCCGTGGACTTGTAATCCAGACACTCGAAGAAGTACTGGACGTCCCGCATCCCCGGCTGCTCCGGGAACCGCACCCGTTCCTCGCCGCGCACGATGCCGACCACATGGCGCTTCCGCTCGTCGGTGAAAAAGTAATCGAGACCCACACCATAGGCCATGGCGATGCGCAGCAGCGTGGGCAAAGTGGGAAACAATTGCCCGCGCTCTAACTTGGAGAGCAGCCCCGCTGAGAGTCCAGTGTGTTTTCCCAGTTCAACCAACCCCATGCTTTTGCCGAGACGCAAAGTGCGCAGTTTCTCCCCGATGGAGTAGCGCCCCAGCCCTTCGGAAATCGTCTCATTGGCGACGGCCATGATTTCTCTATATTAAAATATTTGTTCATTCCAATAAACGTAGGCGCAAGAAGAAAACCACGCCCGGAGTTAGCGGCGTGGCTGGTTATGAACCCGCGCGTGCAACGAATTCAGTTCTGCTTTTTCTTGAACAACCCGCCGAGGTTGCTCAGAGGATTCTGCTGCTGGTTATTGTTCTTGCCGCCGAGCACGCCCTTGAGCAGGCCCTTGGCCATTCCTTTCACGTCGGGAACGAACTTAGGATCAGCAGTCGTTCCTTCGATGGAGAACGGAATTCCCATCCCTCCCACACTGGCGTTCATCTTGAAAGCGAGTTCATTCGCCGGACTGACTGTGCCTCCTCCGGTGAGAACTCCGATGGATGGAACTGTCAGATTGATGTTGTTGGCCTGAGTGCCTTCCGGCGCAACCCGAACGTCCGAACTGAAATTCTGGATGGTCGTATCGTTGCCGGTCTTCTTGCCCCCCAGTGCCGAGATGCTCGAGAGCTTGGAGCCAAGGTCAAAGTTGGCCAGCGTCGAGTTTTCCAGGCGGATCGTTCCTGCCGTCACCAGTTTGTCCACCGGACCGGAGATCGCGAGGTTGACATTGAGATCGCCGCCCTTCAACTGCGACTTTGGCGGTAACACCACTCCCAGCGCCGGCAGCATTGCCTCCAGATCGTCCACCGGCATTCCCTCTCCGTTGAGCTTCAGGTTCACCGCAGTCACCGTGCCGCGCGCATCATAAGTGCCGGTCAGATGCGCGACCGCCTTCCCCATGGCGATGTCGCCTTGCGTAAGCGTGCCTTCCTGCTTGGCCAGATCGTGAACCACCGCGTAAGTCAGTTCGACCGGTCTGCCGGCGGGGGATCCCTTCTGAACAACCTTCAAATCCGTCGCCTTGAGCGTTCCGTTCGTCTTGGCCTCGTGTCCGTCGGATGTGAGCGTCTCGTCCAGATCTGCCACGCCTGAGATTCCAGACGCGGGATCAATCAACCCCGACTCGGCAAGATTCAACTTCTCCACCTTGACCTTGGCATTGAGCGGAGTGAGGGCCGCATTATCGGCTGCAATCGGTCCCGCCTTACCGTCCAGATCTAAGCTGCCCCCTCCCGGCAGTTGTGCTGACACTTTGAACGGGAAGGTAGAGCTGAAGGAAAAATTCGTGACCTCGATGTTCACCTTGTCATAGACCCTCGGCTTTTCGTGCGATCCCACGCGCGAAACTGTGAGTCGCCCGTCCTTGACGTTCAGTTTGGCCACAGAAATGTTGGGATTGCCGCCGGCCGAGGGGCTTTCCGCTGGAGCCTCGGTCTTCTTCGGCTCCGCTTTCTGCGGCTCTGGGGCAGGCTTCGCTTGCGCAGCCGGTGGTCCAGTTTTGCCGCCCAGGCTGGAGAAATTCCACTTCTCTCCATTTTCCGACTTCACCAGGCTGATCTCCGGCTGGTTTAGCGTCAGATCGGTGACGTTCAGCGTCTTTGAGAAAATCAGGGGGATGAGCTCAACGCCCACCGTCAGAACCTTGGCCTGCACGAAGGGAGTTTTGCCGAACTCCGGGTCGTCGGCGACGGAAATATCATCCGCCGTCACGCCACCTGACAGCAGCGAGAGCGAGAGGTTCCCGACTTTGACCTGTCGTCCCAGCGCATCCGTGAGTTCGGACTCAAGCTTGGGCCGGAACGTATTCACATCGATCAGGAAGGGCAGTGCAATGACGATGACGATGAGAATACCAACGACAATGGCAACGATTCTTAGGATTCGCTTCATGATTCGTACCTCCTGCTGACACGGCAAATTGCGGTTGTAATAGCGTGGGTGAGAGCTGGCAACGCAAGTGTATCACTGCGAGTCCTGTAACAACTCCGAGGAGGCCCCATTTTGCGCTGTCGCGGTCCCCGTTGGCGGATTCTACCGCTGCCCAACTGCGCCTATAACCGCCAGCAGTACGAAGACAAGGGTCCCGGTTGTGATTCGTGCGCTTGACACTGGTGCAACTCTCTGCTGTAGTGTCGGCCAGCGCGTGATTTGAATTCAAGCGGCAACGCGCCTTGGAAAGCAAACTGAGGTTGCTTTGGAGTCGCCTAACTTTGCGGCTCCGCTGCAAGTGCCATGGTGACCATTCGTGATGTGGCGAAGCAAAGCGGTTTTTCTTCGACCACCGTGTCCATCGTGCTCAACAACGCACCCTTAGCCCGCTACATTCCCGCCGCCACCAAAAAGAAGATCGAACGTGCCGCGCAGAAGCTCGGCTACCGCCCCAACCAGTTTGCCCGCTCTCTTCGGAGCAAGCGCAGCCACACTGTCGGGGTCATGATCTTTGACATGACCGACCCTTACTGCACCCTGGTTCTGCGCGGCATCGAGAATACTCTCTACCAGGCCTCCTTTCTTCCCATCCTCACCGACGTGCACAACGAACGCAGCCGCTTCGAACGCTACCTCGAAATGCTCCTTGACCGCCGCATCGAAGCCCTGATTGTCCTCGCCAACTGGCTCTTCCTCGATATCAACCTGCTCGGCGACCTGGAAAAAAGCAGCATCCCGACCGCCATGATCGGCTGCGAACTCGAGACTGACTCCATCAGTTCGGTCATCGTCGATAACGAGATCGGCGGCCGCATCGCCCTCGAACATCTTTATTCGCTCGGCCACCGCAAGATCGCATTGATCCGCGGTCCCAAGGCACTCACTGACAGTCTGCCGCGCTGGCGCGGCATTCGGAAGTGCGCTCGCGCCTGCGGACTTGAACTCGACCCGCGGCTCATTCTCGACTTGCCGGAATCGCGCGATCCCATGTCCAGTTTCGAAGCCGGCCAGAAACTCACCGAGGACCTCATCCGCCAGAAGCGTCCCTTCACCGCTCTGCTCGCTTTTGACGACCTGAGCGCATTCGGGGCCATCCGGGCGCTGAACAAGGCGGGCATCCGCGTGCCCGAGCAGTGCTCGGTGATCGGCTTCGACGACGTTGCGCCGTCCGCCTTTTACACGCCCTCGCTGACCACCGTCCGCCAGCCCATGGAAGCGATGGGAGCCTCTGCCGTAGGCATCGTCGTGGATGGCATCAATGCCATGCTCGAAAAGCGCGATGTCAGTGCCACTCACCGCAAAGTGGCGCCGGAACTGGTGGTGCGGGAATCCACTCGCAGACTTCCTTAGCGAGACCCTAGTTAACTTGCTGAGCCTGATCTGGCACGACCAGGGGCGCAGTTTCTTCTTGACAGTGGCAAGTCCAAAAAAGCACTATTGATACGTTTTAATAGCCCGTCTTGGGTCTCAATCCACCGGGTTACCTGTCTGTTTGGAAAACGATACGCTGGGCCATGAGGCTCGGAAACGGGCAGAGGCGACTGAACGCGCGGAGCACGTCCGCGCCTAACGGGAGAGCGCAATCATGAATAGTGACAATGCATTTGGCAAGAAAGTGTGGAGTTTTCTTTCGGTTTGTATTCTTCTCCTCGGCGCGGGTTCTGTCGCGCTTGGCCAGGCAGGCCGGGGCAGCATCAGCGGCCTGGTCACCGATCCAGCCGGAGCGGTCGTTCCCGGATCCCGGATAGTCCTGCTGAACAAGGCAACCGGCGTGACCCAGCACACCGTCACCAGCGGCGGGGGACTCTACACCTTCATCTCGCTCAATCCCGGCGTCTATCAGGTGACCGCCAGCCAGACCGGCTTCAAGAGCGTTGCCCAGGAGAAAGTCACGGTCAACGTCGATGAAGTCACCCAGGTCAACATTACCCTGGAGGTCGGCGCTGCCACCGAGACGGTCACCGTCACCGAAGGGGTCACGTTGGTCGAGCCCACCAACTCTACTGTTGGCTCCCTTATCGGATCTGAGACGATTGACCGCGTGCCTCTGGTATCGCGCAACGTTTACGACCTCATCCAGTTGAGCGCGGGCGTGAATGCGGTCAACGGTTCGCCCAACTCGAGCGACTCGATGCAGTCCGTTCAGAATATTTCAGTTGGACGCCCGGGCGTTGACGTCTCCGCCGACACGATCAATGGTTCGCTCGTGGGCTCGGTCTACTACATGCTCGACGGTGCCCCCATTGGAATCGCGGAAAACAATTCCGCCGCCATCATTCCCGCGATGAACATTCCCGAGGATGGCATTGATGAGGTTCGGGTCGAGACCCAGAATACGCCCGCGTCCTACCAGAGCGGCGGCGCGGGTGCCATCAGCTTGGTGAGTAAGTCCGGGACCAACAAGCTCCACGGCGACGTTTTCGGTGTCTTCCGGCCTAACGCCTTGTCCGCAAACGACTATTTCAACAAGGACAGTGAAATAGCGAACGGACAAGCCAATACCCCACCCTCTTTCTATCGTTATCAGGAAGGTGGCGCGATTGGTGGAGCGATCAAGAAAGACAAGCTGTTTTTCTTCGGCGATTACGAGGATACGCAGCAGCAACAATTCGAAGGGCTCAAGACTTACAACGTCCCCACGAGTCTCGAAAGAACGGGCAATTTCTCGCAGATGGGGTTTACG